>Ga0183100_1000941_pt1 | contig 17117 bp, 12 predicted proteins | sample Biomet2_FD_127789 | JGI IMG/M metagenome (GOLD analysis project Ga0183100, IMG submission 127789) | Microbial communities from bioreactor (seeded with anoxic lake sediment) at LBNL, California, USA - Biofuel metagenome 2 | ecosystem: Engineered > Bioreactor > Anaerobic > Unclassified ...
GCGATTTGCTGCAGGAGGTCATTGATAAACGTGTATGCACCTGTAGAACAGGTCCGTTTCATAGGCTCACTTTTTCATTTAAGCCGCAAAGATACGTTTCTTTTTTAGAATTTTAATACGTACTTTTGTCTTTCAATTAAGTTCTTGATTTAATTATAAATTTATATGAAACCAACTCTCTTTGTCCTTGCAGCCGGCATGGGAAGCCGCTACGGCGGTTTGAAACAGATGGATGGTCTTGGGCCTAACGGCGCTACCATCATGGATTATTCCATTTATGATGCGATCCGTGCAGGTTTTGGGAAAATCGTATTTGTCATTCGTCATTCATTTGAAGCAGATTTCCGTGCTGCTGTCGTCAACAAATATCAAGGCCATATTCCGGTAGAAATCGTGTTCCAGGAACTCGATTATTTGCCCGAAGGATTCACGTGTCCTGCAGACCGTGCCAAACCATGGGGTACCAATCATGCCCTTCTGATGGGTAAGGATGTTATCAAAGAACCGTTTGCTGTTATCAACGCCGACGATTATTACGGACAGGAAAGTTTTAAAATCCTGGCTGACTGGCTGAAGCAGAAGGAAGACAATAAAAATGAATACTGCATGGTTGGGTACCGGGTCGGCAATACGTTGTCTGAAAGCGGTTCTGTAGCCCGTGGTATTTGCGCCATGGATGAAAAGGCCAATCTGACCAATGTGGTCGAACGGACTTACATCATTCGTGATACCGATGGGAAGATCAAATACAAGGATGAAAATGATCAGCTGGTCGAAGTCGGAGAAAACACGCCTGTTTCCATGAATATGTGGGGTTTTACGCCGGATTATTTCGACTATTCGGAATCGGCGTTTAAGGATTTCCTGAAAGAAAACGAAGGTAACATCAAAGCTGAATTTTTCATTCCGTTGGTGGTAAACAACCTGATCGTAGCAGGCCAAGCCACCTGTAAGGTACTTGACACACCTTCAAAATGGTTTGGCGTTACCTATGCTGCTGACCGTCCCATGGTTGTAGAAAAATTTGCGAATCTGGTTAAAGCAGGGGGCTATCCGGCAAAACTTTGGTAAAACTGACGCTTCCAATTGCCCCGTTCACTTTTGGTATTCAATAAAACCAATTATATGAATTACAGGCTTTTGAACGAAAAATTCACCGAGCTTTTCGGAAAAGGAGCTTTTTTATATGCCTCTCCAGGCAGAATTAATCTTATCGGGGAGCACACTGACTACAATGGTGGCTTTGTGCTCCCCGCTGCTATTGACAGGGTTGTAGCCTGTGCCATCAAACCGAATGGGCTCGACAAGATTCGTGCATTTGCGATGGATATGAATGAAGTCGCAGAGATAGGTTTAGAGTTGAGGCCATCCAAGCCTTGGGCCCGATACATCTACGGGGTGGCTTTGGAAATGGCCAAACAAGGTTTGAGTGTAAGAGGATTTGATTGTGTTTTTGTTGGTAATGTCCCTATTGGAGCCGGATTGTCTTCTTCGGCTGCACTCGAAAGTGTTTTTGGTTTTGCGCTGAATGATCTGTTCAAATTGGGTTTGACTAAATTCGATCTGGCCAGGATCGGGCAAGCGGCCGAACATCATGCGGTTGGGGTCAGTTGCGGCATTATGGACCAATTTGTCTCCGTCTTCGGACAAACCGGGCATTTGATTCAGTTGGATTGCCGCTCTCTGGATTATGATCTTGTGCCGTTCAATCCGGCAGGTTATCGGATTGTGTTGCTGGATACTCAAGTTAAGCATTCGCTGGCATCTTCCGGATCTGCAAACAGAAGGGCGGAATGTGAAGCTGGAGTGGAAGCCATCAAGTCAAGTTACCCGACAGCTAGGTTGTTAAGGGATGTAACGATAGATATGCTGGACGAGTTTAAGGACCGGCTTCCAGAAAGTATATATCGCCGATGCAGTTATGTCATTGAAGAAAATCAGCGGCTGCTGCAGACTTGCAATGCGTTGAAGTCCGCTGATTACGAATTGGTCGGAGACCTGATGTATCGTTCCCATGAAGGTCTGAGCCAAAAATACAACGTGAGTTGTGAAGAGCTTGATTTCCTTGTTGAAATTGCCCGTAAAAACGAGGCTTCTGGTGCTCGCATGATGGGAGGTGGTTTTGGTGGCTGCACCATTAATTTCATCAAGGATGAAACGTACGATAGGTTTATCGCCGATGCCAGGCAATCCTACAAAAATGAATTCGGAAAAGAGCCAAGGGTCTATGACGTGCAAATCAGTCAGGGAACACGGGCTGTTGCCCTGTGAGATACAACTGAATTGTTGCAAAGCGCAATCTTTTGGTTGCGCTTTTTTTATGCTTAAGAAACAAGCCTTTTCTAAGCAAGATGGTTGGATAACGTAACAAGCTTCGATTGTTGGTCTGGTCCAATAAATTATTTTGGATACTGATAAATTGTTACCACATAATGGCTTATTGTCTTTTTTACAGGAATAAAATAAATTTACCAGATTGTTTATAGGCAACTTAGCTGGATACTTATTGTATTTAATAAGATTTCTAAAAATCTGTTAATCAACAAGATAAGAAATATTTGTTGACAGAATAGTTGGTTATGTAAACCGGATTGTCCATCTTTGCTTTCAAATCTGATACGCATGAACCAATCCGAAAAAACCATTTATCCGCATGTATCTGTCGATTGCGTCGTGCTTGGCTTTGATGGGATGCATTTCAAGGTACTGTTACTGAAACGGACCGGCATGGAAGGAGAGACCCACTTCAGTGACCTGAAACTACCTGGCCGGTTGATCTATTCCAATGAAGACTTGGATGAGGCTGCACAAAGTGTCGTCGTTGAACTTATCCATTCGACGACTATTTTTCTGCATCAGTTCAGAAGTTTCGGCTCACCAAGCAGGACAAGCAATCCTCGTGATTTGCATTGGTTGGAAAATGCCGTTAAACTGAAAATTGGCCGGATTATTACGGTCGGTTATTTGGCATTGATCCGTATAGACGATAAACTTCGCTTTAAATCAGATACGCTCCAGGCAACGTGGGTGCCTGTCCGTGAGGTCGGTAAACTGGCGTTTGATCACAATGTGATTGTTCAGGAAGCCATGCATGAAGTAAGCCGGTATGTTACCATGGATCCTTCGGTGGTGTTCAACCTGTTGCCGAAGCGATTTACCGCTTCACAAATGAGGACATTGTTTGAGGAATTGTTTGATCAGGCCATGGATGTACGCAATTTCCATAAGAAAATGAGCCGCATGAACTATCTGGTAGCAACGGATGAGTTTGAACACGGTGTAGCTCATCGTGCAGCCCGCTTTTACCGGTTTGACAAAAAAATTTACCTGAAGTCTCATGGCGGTTTTAATCTGAATTCATCATTATAAATCATAAAACACACACGGTATGTATCTATTGGGTTATGATATTGGTAGTTCGTCGGTCAAGGCTTCTTTGGTGGAGGCTCAGAGCGGCAAACGAGTGGCTTCGGCCTTTTACCCGAAAACAGAAATGGACATCATCTCGGTCAAACCAGGATGGGCAGAACAGGATCCTGCTGTTTGGTGGAAAAATCTGCAGCTGGCAACCGCCGATGTGCTGAATGCCTCAGGCATACAAAGCGCAGATGTGGCAGCCATCGGCATCTCTTATCAGATGCACGGATTGGTATTGGTAGACAAAAACCGGAAAGTATTGAGACCCTCCATCATCTGGTGTGATTCACGAGCGGTACCGTATGGAGAAGATGCCTTTGAAAAACTCGGAGAACAATGGTGTCTGAGCCATTTGCTGAATTCTCCGGGTAATTTTACAGCTTCCAAACTGGCCTGGGTCAGAGACAATGAACCTGGTATCTTCAGCCAGGTGGATAAGTTCATGCTACCGGGCGATTATATAGCCATGCTGTTGACCGGTGAATGTACGACAACCGTTTCCGGCCTTTCGGAGGGCATTTTTTGGGATTTCAAGGAATCTTGTCTATCGAGAAAATTGCTGAAATATTTCGATTTCGAGGAATCAATGGTCCCTGAAATACGTCCCACCTTTTCTGTTCAAGGAGAACTGACTGCCGGTGCCGCTTCGCTGCTTGGACTGAAAGCTGGCACCCCTGTCAGCTATCGAGCCGGAGACCAACCCAACAATGCGTTATCATTGAATGTACTGAATCCTGGTGAAGTTGCTTCGACAGCCGGTACGTCCGGTGTCGTCTATGGCGTGAACGGCAGTCCTGATTATGATCCGCAATGCCGTGTCAACAGCTTTGCTCATGTCAACCATACGGCCGGCCTTCAGGCGAAGAAGACGGACAAACCGCTACAGGAACGGATCGGAGTATTACTTTGCATCAATGGCACCGGTATCCTGAATTCATGGATGAAACGGACCGTCGTTCCTGACTTGAGTTATGAAGCGATGAACGAGTTGGCTGCTACATCGCGGATAGGCGCCAAAGGGTTGTCTATTTTACCCTTCGGCAATGGAGCAGAACGCTTGCTGGACAATGAAAACAGAGGCGCTTCTGTTCATGGTATTCAGTTTAATCTCCATGGAAAAGCCGATTTGGTCAGAGCAGCCCAGGAAGGCATCGTTTTCAGCTTTGCTTATGGAATGGAAGTGATGAACGGCATGGGGATTCAGACGAAGTTGATTCGTGCCGGTCTGGCCAATATGTTCCTGAGCCCCATTTTCCGGGATACGTTGGCCGGAACCACCGGTGCGACCATTGAACTCTATGATACGGATGGATCTGTCGGTGCTGCAAAAGGTGCTGGCATCGGTGCCGGCATCTACAAGACTCCGGCTGAGGCCTTTGAGTCCTTACGCAAACTAAGCGTCATTGAGCCGGACCTAAAAAACAAGGATACATATAAAGCCGCTTACGAGCGATGGAAATCCTTTATGTAATGAATTTCTTTAACCAATTAATCAATATCAAAAATGGCAGTAAAAGAGTATTTCCCTGGCATAGGCCAGATTAAATTTGAAGGTAAGGACAGTAAAAATCCGTTGGCTTTTCATTATTATGAACCGGGACGTATCGTGGCTGGTAAACCCATGAAAGACTGGTTTAATTTTGCTATGGCTTGGTGGCATACCCTTGGTGCAGAAGGGGGCGACCAGTTTGGCGGTGGCACAATGAAGCATCCGTGGGTTGGTGCGGCAGATGTATTGGAAGCTGCTAAAAACAAAATGAATGCTGGTTTTGAGTTTATGCAGAAAATGGGCATCAACTACTATTGTTTTCACGATGTCGATCTCATTGCCGAAGGGGATTCCATCGAAGCTTATGAAACTAACATGAAGGCCATTGTCGCCTATGCCAAACAAAAGCAGGCAGAAACAGGCATCAAACTGCTTTGGAGCACGGCCAATGTATTCGGACATGCCCGCTATATGAACGGTGCGAGCACGAACCCTGATTTTGACACGGCAGCCAGAGCCATGGTACAAATTAAGAATGCCATGGATGCCGGCATCGAACTGGGTGCCAAGGCCTATGTGTTTTGGGGTGGTCGTGAAGGCTACATGAGCCTGCTGAATACAAATATGAAGCGAGAAAAACAGCACATGGCCATGATGCTGACCAAAGCGCGCGATTATGCCCGTGCAAAAGGATTCAAGGGCGTGTTCCTGATTGAACCGAAGCCGATGGAACCAATGAAACATCAGTATGATGTCGATGTTGAAACCGTTGTTGGTTTTCTGAAAGCCAATGGCCTTGACAAAGATTTTAAGATCAATATTGAAGTAAATCATGCCACATTGGCTGTTCATACGTTTGAACACGAGCTGCAATGTGCGGTGGATAACGGCATGTTGGGCTCCATCGATGCCAACCGTGGCGATTATCAGAATGGCTGGGATACCGATCAGTTCCCGATCGATCTGTATGAACTGGTTCAGGCTATGATGGTGATTATTCGTGGTGGTGGTCTGCAAGGAGGTGGCACAAACTTCGATGCCAAACTTCGTCGTAATTCGACCGATCTGGAAGACATCTTTATCGCTCATATTTCCGGTATGGATACGATGGCTCGTGCTCTGATCATTGCGGCGGATATCCTTGAAAAATCACCTTACCTGAAAATGGTTTCTGAACGTTATGCATCATTTGATGGCGGAAAAGGCAAAGAATTTGAAGAAGGAAAGCTATCTTTGGAGGATGTTGTTGCTTATGCCAAGGCAAAGGGTGAACCTAAGCAGATCAGCGGCAAGCAGGAGCTTTATGAGGCTATCCTGAATATGTATATTTAAGTAATTTAAAATGAACGTTTTATCTTTTAAAAAAGAGTCAATTGGACAATCGATCTTTTTAATTTCTGCTTTTTTAGGTGGTTTAGTTTTGAATCCAGTTCCGGTTTATGCCGGAAACAAAGATAAAACGTCCGTCATACAGGACGTACAATTGACGACCGGACGGGAAGACCGTCCGGTTCGTCCTGTTAAAAATGTCATTTTGATGATACCAGATGGCTGTTCGTTGGCTACAGTTTCGGCTGCCAGGTGGTATCAATGGCTCAAACATCCCGACAGACCGGCTTTGTACATTGACCCGTATGTCTGCGGTACCGTTCGAACCTTCTGTTCGAATGCTCCCATCGGCGATTCAGCTCCAACGACATCCTGCTATATGACAGGAGAAACGTCCCGGACCGGTTTTGTTTCCACTTATCCCCCTTATAGCGGCGAAGCTGATATTTTCAGTGTGGATTCGACGCGTGCCTATCAGCCGATGATGACCGTTCTCGAAGCGTCAAAAATACTATATGGAAAATCGACAGGGTTGGTCTTTACCTGTGAATTTCCTCAGGCAACTCCGGCCGATTGTTCCTCACATTGCTACAATCGGAACGATTACACCAGCATTGCTTCCCAAATGGTCCACAACAACGTGGATGTTGTCATCGGTGGCGGAACCGGTTATCTGCAAAAGGATCAGCAACACTATTTGAAGAATAATGGGTATCAGGTACAGTTGAATAATCTGACAGCCCTTCGGACGTTCGATGGCAATAAGGTTTGGAGCCTATTTGGGGAAGAGGATATACCCTATGACATTGATCGCAATCAGGATTCTTTCCCTTCTCTGGAAGAAATGACAACCAAAGCCATCACGACGTTGTCAAAAAACGGAAACGGCTTTTTTCTGATGGTGGAAGGCAGCAAAGTAGACTGGGCCGCTCATGCCAATGATCCTATTGGGATGGTTACTGAATTTTTGGCTTTTGACAAAGCGTGTAAAGTGGCGCTGGATTTTGCAAAAAAAGATGGACATACCGCTGTGCTGATTTTGCCTGACCATGGAAACAGTGGCATTAGCATTGGTGTAAACCGGCTGCCCGGTTATTCGAAGCTGACAAAAGACCAGTTGTTCGGACACTTGATCAACTATGAGCGGACATCTGTCGGATTGGCCGCCCTCATTAAAGCAGCAGACCATTCACAGGTGAAGGACCTTATCAGGCAATATGCTCACCTTAATTTATCCGATAAACAGCTTGATTTAATCGACCAGTCCAATGATTACGATAAGAGTCCAATCACGGTAGAACAACGAAAGAAAGGACCGGCTCTGTCAAGCCTACTGGCAGAAATCATGACAGATTCCACCGGATTTGGTTTTACAACCCATGGACACACAGGTGAAGAAGTCTTTATGGCCGCTTATCATCCTCAACATGCCATTCCGACAGGAGTCCGGTTTAATGTGGAAATCAACGACTATCTTTGCCAATGGTTGAAAATCGGACACAAATTGCCGGAACTGACTTCTACCTATTTTGCCAAGCATTCGGAGGTGTTCAAAGGCATGTCTTATACATCGGATACGACTGTCCCATCCGGGCATCCGGTTCTTACCGTAAGACACAATGGAAATACCCTGAAAGTTACCGATGATTCCAATGTGGTAAATCTGAACGGTAAAGATATACAGCTCAATACAGTTGTTGTATATGTGGATAAAAACCAAACATACTATTTACCGGAGAAATTGGCCAAATGGCTCAATTAACGATTGTTGTTCATGAATAGCTTTTTCTGCAGACTGTTTTTACTGTCAGTCTCCTTTTGTATTGGCTCTGGCGTCTTTGCCAGTGATTTAATCGTTGATTTCAGGCGGCCTTCAATGAAATACCGGCCTCAGCCGCTGTATTTCTGGAATGATTCGGTGGTAGCGGATACCATTGCCAGGCAGATGACTTCTTTTTGTTTTCATGACGGTTATGGAGGTTTTGCGGTGGTTGGCTATGGCAGTAGGCTCAAACCTGGTTATTTAAGCGATGCTTATTTCAGACTTTATGGGAAAACGCTGGCTAAAGCCAGAGAGCTTGGCCTTTCCATGAGTCTGTATGATGAATTCGGTTTTCCGAGCGGAAGTGCCGGAGCAACCAATGCAGATACAATTCCTCGTTTCAAGCAGCGTTATCCGCAGATGACGTTGAAAAGGCTGGAAAAAGCCGAAGAAATAGTGACTGGGCCAGGCGTCTTATACCGGCGAATACCAGCAGGTACCATTATGGCCGTTGTCGGTATGGATACAGTCACTCATGTCCGGTATGACCTGGCTCCAAATCTGTATGCCAATCGACTGAAATGGCACATGCCGTCAGGTCATTTCAAGTTGTTCTTTTTTTATCTCGTACCTGATGAGGAGCCCATTGTCGACTATCTGGACCCGGTAGCTGTGAATTGTTTCATTGACATGACCCACCAGGCGTATTATGACCGGTTCAAGAGCTATTTCGGAACGGTCATCAAGCGGAGCTTTTTTGACGAACCAACGCTCTACAGGGCAAAAGGACGTATGTGGACACCGGCATTCAATGATAAGTTTATCAAGAAATATGGTTTCAGCCCTGCCACCCTTTATCCGGCCCTGTGGTATGATATTGGTCCTGAAACACAGGCTGCCAGAAATTATCTGTTCGGCTTTCGCAGTGACCTTTATGCGACCGGTTATACGAAAGGTGTCAATGACTGGTCTGTCGCTCATGGCATCAGAGCTACCGGGCATCAGGATCAGGAAGAAGTGATCAATCCGGTTGGCGTGTCCGGTGATTTGATGAAATGTTTCAAATATCTGTCTATACCTGGCATCGATAAAATAGGAGGGAACCGGCCTGCTGAAAAATTTTACAAATTGATCAGTTCTGCGGCCTACAATTGGGATAAACCCTATGTCATGGCTGAAACATTTGGGGCTATGGGCAATTTATCCATCGACTCCATGTATGCCATTGCAATGGATCAGTATGCTAAAGGTATCAACCTGTTGATGCCACATGCTGTTTGGTATAATGACAGGAACGTGGTATTCCGGCCGGAATTGTCATATCGGAATCCCCTCTATCAAAAAGAACTTTATACCTTCAATACCTTTTTGTCACGGCTGAATGTCATATTTCAAGCGCCGGCTCGTCATATAGCGGACATTGCCATCCTTTATCCGATCCAGACCCTGCAAGGGGAACATTATCTGGATGGGCCGTTAAAGCCTGTCTATGGAGGTGTAGCCATTCCGAGGACAGATTATATTGATGTATCGACGACGTTGACTGATTCATTGGGCATTGATTTTACATTCCTCCATCCGGAAGTGCTGGATTCATCAAGCCTATTAAAGGACAGCCTGCTGATACTTAAAAACAAACTGAATCCTGAAGCATTCAGGGTACTCATGCTTCCTTCAGTCAAAACAATCTCGTTGTCAAACCTTAAGAAAATCAAAGCCTTTTATGATAAAGGTGGAAAATTGCTTTTCACGACCAGGTTACCCTACAAGTCAGCCGAATTTGGAAAAGACGATTCCATTGACTTCATCGTCAGAAGCATTTTTCCTGATCTGCCGGTTGTGCAGACTGGAGATTCTTTTCTGGAACTATCGATGGAAGCTTCCAACCAGACTGGAGGGAAAGCGGTGTATGTTCCGCGACCAAATCCTTTAGCGTTGCATACTGCTTTGACAACGTTATTGCCAGATCGGGATGTCATGTTCGAGGCAGGCAAACCATTAACCTATTTGCACAAAATTCGTGAAAAGCAGGATGTCTTTTTCTTTGCGAATCCTGGCAAGTCGATTTATAGCGGGAATCTGAAGTTACGTGGGCGTTTGTTCATAAAACTCCTGAATCCTCATACGGGAGATGTTGTCAAAACCGTTTCAACTTTTGTGGCTGAAAATGGTATCGACTATACCTTGTTCCACCTTGATCTGGAAGCAAACCGGTCGATGATTCTTTTAGGAAATAGAATGCCTGAATCGCCAGTTAAACGGGTGACTGCCGTTTCAGGCTTTTCAACCAAATAAAATATTACATGACGTTAAACAATTTTTCAGTATAAAAAGCGTTCTTTTTTTAATTAGTACGAGCCTTTTCCGGAGGCGATGTCCGTCAGTTGAACTTTTTGGAGGACGGACCGAGTGGTTTAACTAAATGCCGTTTTGTTAATTAATAGATTGTTATGTTGAAGAAATTCAAATTGTTGGCTGGTTTTTTATTATTTGGCCTGTTTGTTTGCCAACTTCAAGCCCAGACAGTTGGTTCTGTGGCTACGGCGTCTTTGAAGGATGTTAACTCGTTAAACGATAGCCAAATTAAGAATCTTGTCAAACAGGCAACTTCACAGGGTATGACTGCAACTCAGATCATTGAAGTAGCCAAGGCCAGAGGGGCAACCAACGAACAAATCGAAGACGTAAGGAAACGGATCATGAAGGGTGAATTCGAGAAAGAGGCGAAAGATCAGGTTGGCACCCAACAATCCAAATCTGACAACGGGAAGGATGTTTTGTTGATGACCAATCAGGAATTGTATGAATATTCTGAAAAAGCCAAGTTTGAAGCGACTGAAAAAGCTAAAAAAATGTTTGGTTTTACCTTTTTCAATTCGGATAAACTATCTTTTGAACCTTCGGTGAATATTCCGATTACCAAAGATTATGTGCTTGGCGTCAATGATGAACTGACCATTAACATTACTGGTGCCAGTCAACAGGTGTACGACCTGACTATTGACAGAAGTGGCGTGATTAATATTCCGGAAGTCGGATCGATTTATTTGCAGGGAGTCACTTTTGAAGAAGCCAGGCGGTTGATCAAACACCGTCTGATTTCAATTTATTCCGGTATGACCGGAGTTTATCCGAATACCTGGGCTGATGTCAGCATTACCAATGTCCGTGCCATTAAAGTCAATGTCATCGGAGAAGTCATGGTGCCCGGTACTTATTCGTTGCCGGCAACAGCTTCCGCTTTCAATGCGTTGTATCTTTCGGGTGGTCCGAATGAGAATGGTTCTTTCAGAAATATCAGGGTGATCCGTGACAATAAGGTTATTAAGCTTGTTGATGTCTATGACTACCTGATCAATGCGGATGGAAAAAGCAACATCCCTCTGAGGGACCAGGATATTATTTTAGTGCCGGCTTATGAAAACAGGGTGGAAATGGCCGGAGCCTTTAAGCGTACCGGCTATTTTGAAGTCAAGAAAAATGAAACCATGGACAATCTGCTGAAATATGCGGGCGGATTCTCTGGTGATGCATACAAAGGCGCTTTATCTGTCACAAGGGTAACCAGGACGGAACGCATGATGGTCGACGTATTTGATCGCGCGTATGATTCGTTTAAGCCTGTCAATGGCGACTCGATCTTTGCCGGTTTGGTGCAGGATAAGTTTGAAAATCGCATCAGTATAACCGGTGCTGTGAATCGTCCGGGCACCTATGCTTTGGATAGGGGTATGAAGCTGTCTGATCTGATTCAAAAGGCTCAGGGTGTGACGGAAGATGTGTTCAATAACAGAGGCTTGATCTACCGGAAAGGGAAAGATCTGACGCCTGCAGCGACCTCCTTTAATATAACTAACGTATTAAAGCATACCAACGATGTTGATTTGCAACGGGAAGACTCTGTCGTGATTCAGGATATTTTCAGTCTGAGAGAAAAACGGGTTGTCAAGATATTTGGCGAAGTGCAGAAAACGGGAGAATTTCCTTATTTTGAAGGCATGACGATCAGCGACCTGATTTTCCAGGCTGGAGGTTTGAAAGAAGCGGCTAGCGAATCTTTTATTGAAGTTTCCAGAAGACACACCTACGAAAAAGCTGCCAATGCCAGCAGTGACTTGGTTGATTTGTTTCAGTTCAAAATCCATCGGGACCTGAGGTTGGCCAAGGAAAACGAGCGGTTTGAGCTATCACCGTTTGATTATGTGTATATTCGTAAAGCGCCTTCTTATTTTGAACAAAAAACCGTTACAATAGAGGGTGAGGTACAGTATCCGGGGCAATACAGTATCCGTTCTAAAAACGAACGTGTTTCCGATGTCCTGAAACGGGCCGGAGGTTTGACTCCTCATGCGTACATAAACGGAGCCACCTTGTACCGTAGCGTCGAAAAAGAATTACAGAAAGATACAGCCATGATGAAGAATCTGGCAGTTGATACCATTGTCGACAAGGCTGCCAGACAGTTAGCCAGTGGCCGGGTAGAGTTGCAGCTGGACAAAATTCTGAAGGATACGTTGAGCGTTTATAATTATCACCTGAAAGAAGGTGACCGGATTGTCATTCCAGAGGTATCAGAAGCTGTTAATGTGGTCGGGGCTATTTTGAATCCAGTCGGCCTTGCTTATGAAAAGGGTAAAAAAGCGAATTATTACATTGATCGTTCCGGTGGTTTCAGTGATAAAGCGAATACGCATAAAGTGTATGTCATAAATAGTGACGGTACGACCAGAGTCACGAAATCGCTTATTTTTACCAAATATCCATCAGTACAACCTGGCAGCAAGATTATTGTCCCGGAAAAAGAAGAGAAAACTCAGGTGAGCGTTTCGTCCTGGTTGGCCATTGCCAGTACCTTCTCCTCGCTGGCCATTGCAATAGCGGCGATTATGCCGAATTAGACTTATTGATTGTTGACAATTATTTGCGTATGAACGTACAGAAAGAAATGTCGGTTAAGCCTTTACACGGGAATGAACTGGATTATATGGTTTTGCTGAATAAATTGTGGAATAAACGTAAAATTATTTTCATAGCCATATTGGCTGGTGTTGTAATTGGATTATTGGTTGCTCTCCTTTCACCTAATGAATATCAGGTAACAACTACCATGCTTCCACAAAGTGATACTGAAGGTGGCATGGGTAAAATTTCCTCGCTGGCTTCACTGGCAGGTTTTGATCTTGATATGAACAGCGGTGAATCAGATATCTCACCAATCATTTACCCTCAGGTTCTTGAATCGGCTCCATTTATGCTGAAACTCATGAATATCCCGTTTACCTTCCAACAGGTCGATCATCCGGTCAGTATATATGATTATTATATGAAAATCAGAAAGCCAAGTGTGTTAGAACTGGTCAGACAGTACACCATCGGCTTGCCTGGTGTGTTCAAAGCCTCTGTAAAAGGAAGCCAGACTGTTTCCAGGACTGATAAAAATGGCCCGTTAGTCATGACGGAAAATCAGGATATGATCATGCAATTACTGGCAAGTTGTATCACCCTGTCCATCAATAAAAAAGAGGGTTATCTGACACTGACTTGCACCATGTCTGAACCGTTGTTGGCTGCTCAGGTCGCTCAACAGGCTCAGATATTACTTCAGACATATATAACAGAATTCAAAACCAAAAAGGCCGTTGACCAACTTCTATTCATTGAACGGAGATGTGCTGAGAAAAAAGTTGATTGCATGAACGCACAATCGAGGCTGGCCTCTTTTCAGGACAGGAATTGGCACATCAGTACGGCCTCTGCTCTGGCCGAACAGGAACGGCTTCAAAATGAATACGATATAGCCAATGCTGTCTATTCAGAACTGGCAAAGTCGTTGGAACAGGCAAAAATTCAGGTAAAACGGAAAACGCCTGTATTTGCCATCATCAAGCCTGTCGTTGTACCTCTTGAAAAATCACAACCACAGAGGTCAAAGATTCTTGCCATTTGGATAATTTTTGGTTTTGTTGCTGGATGTGGCATTGTTTTGGGCAAAGAATACTTGACTTTTTTAAAAGCACGCAAGTCAATTAGTCACGAATCCAATTTAAATTGAAGCTTGATCAAAGTGGAATTGTGCTTAGACCAATATTATTCATTTTATCGTATTGAGTCATTTGCTTAATCTACGTAGAAAGTTAATGAAAGCAAACCGTAACACACAGAATGGCGAACTTAAAAAGAAGCATTTGCGTTTTCTAATGAGAATCAGCTTGATAAAGACGCTGTACTTTAATTTTTACTATTTGCCTTTCAGACAAGCCAGACATCTTCCTGTTTTTATTTCAAAAAAAGTTTATTTTCGCAGGTTGAACGGGTCTGTGAAACTGAGAAACCATGCAACTATTGGAAAGATAAGGATCGGATTTGGAGATGTTGGCATTTTTGATTACCGTTATTCACGAACAATATGGGATGTTTCCGGAAGTGTCATTTTTAATGGAAAGGCTGAAATTGGACATGGATCTAGATTGGCTGTTGGTATAGATGGCATTTTGGAGTTTGGAAATAATCTGTTTATTACTGCTGAAACTTCAATTATTGCTTTTAAGTATGTCAAATTGGGTGATGATTGTCAGTTATCTTGGGATATTCTCATTATGGATACAGATCTCCATCCTATCAGGAACGAACAGGAAAAAATTATTAATGAACCAGCATTCGTGTCCATTGGAAATAAGGTTTGGATTGGTTGTAGAAGTTTGATTCTTAAGGGTGTCAATATTCCTGATAATAGTGTGATAGGTGCGAATACTCATGTGTATAAGAGCTTGGATAAAGCTAATTGTGTCTATGTCGGGAATCCTGTTAAACCAGTGATAGAAAACATAACATGGGAAATGTAAAGAACTAGTTGTCATGATTCATAAAGATTCATATTTTTCCATCAAACAAAAAATAAACGGTAATTTCATAAACATATGAATCATATATTAATTACAGGGGGAGCTGGTTTCATTGGCTCCAATATAGCTCTTAAATTGATAGCAAGAGGTTACCAAGTCACAGTATTGGATGTCTTATCCTCTCAAATACATGGTACTAACCCAGATGCTGATTCGCCTTTGTATCAGTCTGTTAAAGGGAAAGTGCGCTTTATCAAAGGCTCAGTTACTTCTCGTGAGGATTGGATAAAAGCGTTGGAAGGGCAGGATGCCGTTATTCACTTAGCCGCAGAAACCGGGACTGGGCAATCTATGTATGAAATTCAACGCTATGTGGATATTAATATAGGAGGGACAGGCCTCTTGCTGGATATCCTGGCAAATATGTCTCATTCTGTCAAGAAAGTTATTGTCGCCTCCTCTCGTGCTATTTATGGAGAAGGTAAATACGAATGTCCAATTCATGGCGTCGTATATCCGAAAGAAAGGCTTGACACTGATATGTCTCAGGGCGATTTTTCCTGCAAGTGCCCGATTTGCCATTCATCAGTCAACCTTTTGGCAACAACCGAGAATAGCCTTAGCCATCCAACATCCGTATATGGTATTGCCAAACAGACTCAGGAACAATTGGTGCTTACTGTTTGTAATTCATTGGGCATCGCCGCTGTTGCCTATCGCTATCAGAACGTCTATGGTCCTGGTCAATCATTATCCAATCCTTATACAGGCATTATGTCAATTTTCTCTACCCGTATTAAAAACGGCAAAGGCATAAATATCTTTGAGGATGGGACTGAGTCGCGTGATTTTGTATATATTGACGACGTGGCTGAAGCAACTATCCTTGGGCTGGAAAAAGAAGCAGCAAACGGACAAGTGTATAATGTAGGAACCGGCGTCAATACAGATGTGCTGACCATCGCCAAAACTCTTTGCAAGAATTATGGGACGGAGGTTCCATTAACGATTTCAGGAGAATATAGGTTGGGGGATATTCGACATAATTTGGCTGATATATCAAAGATAAAGAGTGAATTAGGTTTTAAGCCGAAATGGGTAATTGAATCCGGTTTTGCGGAATTCACCCAATGGGTGGACAATCAGACTGTGCAAGAAGATAAATATGAAGCATCTTTAATTGAAATGAAGAAGAAAGGACTATTCAAGTGACTCCAATGATCGGCATCGTTACTGTCATGTACAATTGTGAGAAAGTACTGGACATTTTTTTTCAATCATTGAGTCTTCAGTCGTATAAACAATTTATCCTTTATATAATTGACAATCAATCGCCTGATAAAGCTCTGATTCGGTCAAAACAACTAGCCTCGACATGCGGCTTTAAAACTGTCATCATTGAGAATGGGCAAAATGATGGTGTAGCAAGAGGTAACAATATCGGCATTCAAAAAGCGTTGGATGATGGGTGTGACATGGTTTTGTTGTCTAATAACGATATAATGATTGAACCGGATGCTATTGAAGCCTTGTTGGATGGGCTGAATATGCATGGCTCAAGTATGGCAGTTCCAAAGATCTATTACTATGGAACTACAAGGTTTTGGGCTGCAGGTGGTTACTTTAATAAATGGACTGGCTTGAATCAGCATACTGGTGATGGGCAGATTGATATTGGTCAATACAATGTAGCCAGGTCAATCAGTTATGCGGCTACTTGTTTCATGCTAATTCGTAAAGAAGTATTTGAGCATGTTGGCTTGATGGATGAACACTATTTTGTTTATTGGGATGATGTGGATTTTGTATACAAGGCTTTAAAAAAAGGTGAAACGCTTTGGTATATACCAACATCTCTGGTTCATCACAACGAAAGTACATCCACCGGATTTATGAGTGATTTCTCTGTCCGGTATCTGTACCGGAATCTTGTTTATTTTGCTCTAAAGAATTACTCATTGCCCTATGCGGCCTACGTACTCTTGCTAAATATTGGATATCATACCATGGTGCTTGCTTTTAAGTGGCCATTTAATAAATGGGAACTAAGTATGAAAGCGTACAAAGAAGGATTTGACTTGTATAGATCGTTGAAAAAGGGTCTCAGAAAAGATTTTCTGATTTAATATGTAACAGCTTATTAATGCCTGTCTATAGTATATCATATTCTATTCCGTATTTGGCTTTTTTGGCCTACCTCGTTGTGCTGATGTTCATTGAATTTAAATACATCGACGAGGGAAAGGACATAAAGTACATTCAGTGGGCCACAATAGGT
>Ga0183100_1000942_pt1 | contig 17116 bp, 15 predicted proteins | sample Biomet2_FD_127789 | JGI IMG/M metagenome (GOLD analysis project Ga0183100, IMG submission 127789) | Microbial communities from bioreactor (seeded with anoxic lake sediment) at LBNL, California, USA - Biofuel metagenome 2 | ecosystem: Engineered > Bioreactor > Anaerobic > Unclassified ...
AGGGTCCGGGAGGGGATCATCCCCTCCCGGCGGGGTTCGGGGCAGCGCCCCGCCCCCCTCCCGATAGCACCCGGGCGGCACGCCCATACGACGACGAAAATGCCGCGACAAATGGCTCTGGTCGTAAAATCCGCAGGCAAGAGCCACATCAACCAGGGACGCGCCTGCGCCGATGCAGGCAGCGGCAAGGCGGACCCGCCGGGCCAGGATATATTCGCCAAGCGGCACGCCCATGTCGCGGACAAAAAGACGTTCCAGATGAAAGGGGCTGACGCCGGTCAGATGGGCCAGATCGGCCACGGACAAGGCGTGGTCAGGAGCGGCATCCACGGCAGCCTTGGCCCGCAGTGTGGCTGGATGGGGCGTGGCTCCGGGTGTAGCCCGCAAATGCAACAGGGTGGCCAGTTCCTGAAGCAGGATTGCCGCCCGGAGATCGCCATGGACAAGCGCGGCGGCAACGGCGGGCAGCAGCGCCGCTGCGTCAGGATGGCTCCAGCAACGCGGCGCCCTGTCCGCAGGCGAAATGCAGGGCAAAGACGCCGCAAGCACGGCCGGAGCTATCGACAAGACCAGATAGGAATGGCCGGCGCAACCGTACGGACCACAGGCATGGGAGAGGCCGGGAGGAATAACAAAGCCCCGTCCCTCCGGCACAAGCCATTCCTGGGCGCCGGCAATGATGCGCCGGCCGCCGGCCAGACAAAGCCCGACCACCAGCGTGGCGTGGGCATGGCGGATGATCTCCGTCGCCACGCCCACGCCATGGATGACTTCGAGCCCAGGCAACAACGGATGCCGGGACACGGACAAAATCACACCCCTGGACAAACGAGCCTCCGCCGGGCCGGCGTCACAACAGGATGGCAGCCATTCCCGCGTTAACAGAGCGCCGGAAAGAATTTGGCGAAAAGGTACAAGCCGTCCTCCCCGGCCGTGACCGCATGGGGCGCGCCTTTGGGAATGACCGCCATCACGCCCGGCGCATAGACCGCTTGTTCGCCGTTCAGATCGGCCGTCCCGGAGCCGGCCACCACCTCATGCAATTCCCATTGCCCGGCATGAACATGGCGTTCCAGGCGTCCGCCCAGCGCGACCCGGACCAAATGGCAGCTTAACGCCCCCCCGGTTGCAGCCCCGGTGACCAGATGCTTAAGCGACACGCCCGGGAAACTCGGATGGGCATTCCAGGGCAACTCCGTCGCGGAAGTTACGCCCGAGGGCGTGAAAATACAGCGGCCTTCGATCAACTGCGAGATGGTTTCGTCCGACATACGCGACCTCCTTCAGGTATGGCCGCATCCTGCCCCCTGCTCGTGATTCCCTCTTGTACGATCTTGCCCTGGTCCGACCGGAACGCTTTACGCACCGTTAAGGGGCTGTTATGATTTTCGTACTTTTTTTCACAAAAAAAGGTTCTTACCACCATGCAAATTGCCGACATTATGCGCACCACGCTTATCAAGGTGCGACCCGAAGCGCCCGTCGGCCATGTCCTTATCTGGTACGGCGGCATGGCCAACGTGTTTCGCAATACCTATGTGGTGGATCACTGTGATCGTCTGCTCGGCGTGGTCACCATCCATCATTTCCTGTCGCTTCTCGTGCCGCCAAACGTCACCGCCCAGGCCAAAGCCGGGGAGCTGGGCGGTCGTGAAGAGCTCCTCGACGCCCTGCGCCACAACCTGACCGCCATTTCCGACACCGCCATCGGCAACCTGATGGATGCGGACTATCCCTTTGCCCATCCTGAAGATTTGTTCGTCATGGCCAGTGAACTCATTGTCAAAAAAGGCATCACGGCCCTGCCCGTCATCGATCCGAACGGGGTGCTCGTCGGGGAAATCAGCCGGCGAATGATCCTGCATTTTCTGGTGCAGAATCTTTAGATAAGCCCGACTCCCCCAACCGGCCCTGGTCAGGCGTCGTCCGGTTGGGCCGTGCCTGCGGTTTCGAGGCAGGGGAGCGCGACAGCGGCGCGGTCAATCAGGATTTCCAAGCGGGGACCACCGTCGCGGCTGGGACGCAGGGCAAAAACCTTTTGGGCTTCCAGGGCGAAGAGATCCACGGGGTGATGACTGATGTAGAGCACCTGGATGCCCAGGCGGTCGGCAATGGCGGCGATCAGGCGCACGAAGCCGGGCACAAGGTCGGGACGCAACCAGCAGTCCTGTTCGTCGAGCACGAGAAACGGACGATGCCGGGCCGGATCGAGTTGGGAAAGGGCCACCAGCCGCAGGCCCACGGATAAGATATTGCAGACGGACCCGCCCTGGCCCACCAGGATATCCTCGGTCTCGCCGTCCTGCTCCATCTCGAATTCAATGCATAGGCGGTTGTTTTTGACTTCCCGACGGGACACGACCGTCCGGTTTTGTCCCAGGATTTCACGGACGGCGTGGGTCAGATCGGTTTCGATCTCGTCGAGCACTTCGCCAAACAGTTCCCGGGTCAGCTCTTCCAGGCGGGTGGAAACCTGGGGCGCCAGGGCCAAAAAGGCTTCAACCTTGGCCAGGGCCGCCCGGGCCGAACCGTATTCGCGCACCCGCGCGGCCGCTTCACCTGACAAGCGGTCCAACCGCCGCTCCAGCTCCCGGCGCTCCGCGGCCAGGGCCGGCAGTTCCACCGCGTCATCCATCCCTGCCTCCAGCATGTTCAAACCGCCCAATTGCAATTCGGTTGCCGCGTCCCGCCGTCCCGTTGCAAGGACGCCGGAGCGGGTTCCTCGCCATTTATATCCATTCCCACAAGAAACAAAGCCCCCGCCAGAGGCGAGGGCTTTGTAAAAAATCTAAACGGGTTACCCTTGCGGGTAACCCGTTTATTACAGATGTCCCAAGGGGACGGAATCCAGAGCCATCACCGGCCAGAGCAGATGCGGGACTCCGGGGAGGGGCTGCTTACCAGCGGCCGCCGCCGTAACCGCCCTTACCACCACCGCCGCCGGAGCGGGGCTTGTCCTGAGCTTCGTTGACCTTCAGGCTCCGGCCGCCAAGCTCCTTGCCATCCAGATTCTGGATAGCAGCCATGGCGCCTTCGTCATCCATCTCGACGAAGCCAAAGCCGCGAAGACGACCGGTCTCACGATCCGTGATGAGATTGACGCTCATCACTTCGCCGTGGGCAGAAAAATGATCGCGGATTTCTTCTTCCGAGGTGGAGAAGGACAAGTTGCCAACATAGAGTTTCTTCGACATATTATACTGTGGCTCCGGTCTGTGGCATGGGCTGATTTCGTCGGTTGGGATTGAACTTTCGCTGAATGTCCAAGGGGCGAAAGTAGTCATGCGCGTTGATGTGAATGAGGCATCTTACCGATACCAGGGAATTACGCAACACATATTTCTGTTGAGGCTGTTTATTACTAACACGCCAGATTCATGGATGAAACCAACAAAAATACTACTTCAGACCCATTCCAGAGGCGATCCGGGCAAAATATATTTCCCGTAAAAGACCTCTTTTGGACGAAAAAGACCTCCCTTTCCCCACGCCCCTCCACAATCCGGCCCGCCAAAACATCCCGCCCGAAATGTGCCCGGGGCAAACGGCCCGGGGAACCGCATCCAAAAACTTTACAAAAAGGTGAAGGAACTTTGGCCGTCCCCCTTTGACACAAGGCCAGGCAAAGCGTATCAGGCGATGCAGCCGGACCAGTCGTTCCTCTGGGAGGAACAACTGCCCCCTAAAATCCCATTTCTAGGCGGTTTCGTGAAAGGGAAAGGCAGCATCTCCGAGACCCTGGCCAAAGGCTTGGTCCTTTTGGATCTCTTTGGCACCGAAGATACCGGCTTCACCCTGCGGGAAATCGCCGCCCGGGTCGGCATCAGCAAGACCTCCGCCCACCGTTATGTGAGTACCTTCTGCGAACAGGGCTACCTCGTCCGGGATCCCCGTTCCGGCCTGTACCAGCTTGGCGTGCGCACCCTGGCCCTGGCCCAGTCCATCATCGAAAAAAGCGAACTCGTGCGCGTGGTCAAGCCCCTGGTGGACGAAGCCGCACAACGCCATGGATTGCATGTCGATGTGGGGATGTTGGCCAATGACTCCATTTATCTGATCTATCGCCGGGACTCCAAAGACACCCGGGCCTTCCGGTCTTTCAGCTATGCGTCGGCCCTGCACTATCTGGCCACCGGCAAGGCCGCCATGGCCTTTCTCGACCAGGAGACCCTGCAGCAGCTTGTCGCCCGCCTGGACCTTGTCGCCAAAACCGAACGAACCCTGACCGACCGGCAGGCCCTGCTCGACGATTTAAAACAAGTCCAGACGCTCGGCTATTCCCGCAACAATGAGGAATCCCTGCCCGGCCTCATCGCCATCGGCGCGCCGCTTTTTTCCCTGCGCACCACGGCCGTCATTGGCGCAGTCAGCTTCGACTCCTCGACCGCCACGTACTCCATGAAGGAATTTGAACGCCTCTTCGCCGGGCATCTGGTGGAGCTGGCCAAAAAGATATCGGCCGTGGTTTCCTTGTGACCGCCTGATTGCTACAATCAGTCCTTAAATCTGCAATGTGGAGGGAATGTGATGCGAAAACTGTTACTCCTGAGTCTGACCCTGGTGCTGGCCTTCGCCAACGCGGCTTGGAGCGCGGACGACGTCGTCAAAATCGGCGTGTTCCTGCCCCTGACCGGTCAGAACGCCTTCGGCGGCCAGCTTGAACTGGAAGGCGTCCAGATGGCCAACAAGGAAAATGCGACCATTCTTGGCAAAAAAGTCGAATTGTTCGTCGTGGACAACAAGTCCGACAAAGTGGAATCGGCCAACGCGGTCAACCGTTTGATCGAAAAGGAAAAAGTCCAGGCCATCATCGGCTCCTACGGTTCCTCCCTGGCCATGGCCGGCGGCGAAGTTTCGGAAAAGGCCGGGATTCCCCAGGTCGGCACCAGCTGCACCAGCCCGCTCGTGACCCAGGGCAAGAAATTCATCTTCCGCGTGTGCTTCATCGACCCCTACCAGGGCGCCGGCGCGGCCACCTATGCCTTCAAGACCCTGGGCCTCAAAAAGGCCGCCATCTTAATCGATGTGGCCAATGACTATTCCGTCGGCCTGGCCAAGTACTTCACCAAGTCCTTCACCAAGCTCGGCGGACAGGTCGTCTCCACCCTGAACTACCAGTCCGGCGACCAGGACTTCACCGCCCAGTTGACCAAGATCATCAGCGAAAAGCCCGATGTTCTGTTTATTCCCTCCTACTTCGCCGAGGGCGCCATCATCATGAAGCAGGCCAAGGAACTTGGCGCGACCTTCCGGATCATGGGCGGCGATGCCATGGACAACCCCAAGATCACCGACATCGGCGGCAAGGCTGTGGAAGGCTTCCTGCACACCACCTTCCCCTATGACCCCTCGATGAAGAACATGAGCCCCATGGCCAAGAAGTTCACCGAGGAATGGCGCAAGCAGTACCCCGACAAAGAGCCCAACGTGAATTCGGCCCTCGGCTATGATGCTTATATGATGATCCTCGACGCCATCACCCGCGCCGGCAAGGCCGATCCCGCGTCCATCGCCAAGGCGCTTGGCGAAACCAAGGATTTCCAGGGCGTCACCGGCTCGACCACCATCAACGCCTCCCACGATGCCGAAAAGCCGGTGGGACTGGTCGAGATCAAGGACGGCAAGAAAGTCTACGAAGGCGAGATTACGCCGGAACTTTAAAACGGCATGCCGCAGAAGGAGCCGTCGCCTGCGCAGACGGCTCCTTCACGCCGCCGGCCCGGACCGTGGCGGGACAACGGGCTCCCGACAAGACCCGGACCGTCGGCATTGAACACTCGGACAAGGATCCCCGCATGAACCTGGCGACTTTCATCCAGCATATCCTCAACAGCCTGACGCTCGGCAGCCTCTATGCCCTCGTCGCCATCGGCTACACGATGGTTTACGGCATCCTGCGCCTGATCAACTTCGCCCATAGCGAAATTTTCATGCTCGGCGCATATTTCGTTTTCTGGGGGATCACCCTGGGCCATCTGCCCTGGCCCGTGGCCATGGTGCTGGCCATCCTGGTGACCGCCAGCCTTGGCGTCCTGGTCGATCAGGTGGCCTACCGCCCCTTGCGCGATGCCCCGCGCATCTCGGCCCTTATCAGCTCCATCGGCGTCTCCTTTTTCCTGCAAAACGTGGCCATCGTGTTTTTCCAGGCCATTCCCCGCGAAGTCTATCGTCCGGAATGGTTGGAAAATCCCATGATCATGGGCGGGGTGCGGGTCTTGCCGCTGACGCTTTTCGTACCGCTGCTTTCGCTGGCGCTTATGCTCGGCCTTGTCTACATCGTCTACAAGACCAAGACGGGCCTTGGGATGCGGGCCATCAGCAAGGACATCGAAACCAGCTATCTCATGGGCGTGCCGGTCAATCGGATCATCGCCATCACCTTCGGCATCGGTTCGGCCCTCGCCGCTGCCAGCGGCATCATGTGGGCCCTGCGCTACCCCCAGCTCCAACCGATCATGGGCACCATTCCGGGTTTCAAGGCCTTCATCGCCGCCGTGTTCGGCGGCATCGGCTCCATCCAGGGCGCGGTCATCGGCGGCCTGACCCTGGGCTTTATCGAGATCATGACGGTGGCTTTTTTCCCGGATCTGGCGGGCTATCGCGACGCCTTCGCCTTCATTCTGCTCATCCTCATCCTGATGGTCAAACCAACCGGACTGTTGGGTGAACGACCGGAGGACAAAGTCTGATGCAACGCGGCCGCAGCACTCTCCTCAATTTTTGCGTCATTGCCCTTATCGGCCTCTTTCTTTGGAACGCCGAAGCGCATTTCGACGGGTATCAGATTCAGATTCTGAATCTTATCGCCATCAACATCATCCTGGCCCTGTCCCTCAACCTGATCTATGGTTTCACGGGGCTGTTCAGTCTCGGCCATGCCGGGTTTATGGCCATCGGGGCCTATGTCTGTTCCATCCTCATCATGACGCCGGACCAAAAGGATATGCTGTTTATCCTGGAGCCGGCCTATGACTGGGTCATGAACGTGCATACGCCGTTTCTCGTGGCCGTCATCGCCGGCGGTCTGGTCGCCGCCCTGTTCGGCGTGGTGGTCGGCTTCCCGCTGTTGCGCCTGGGCGACGATTACCTGGGCATTGCCACCCTCGGCTTTGCCGAAATCATCCGGGTCATCGCCAACAATATCCCCCGGGTGACCAACGGCGCACTGGGTTTCAAGGGCATTCCGGCCTACGCCAACCTGTGGTGGAACTATGCGTGGTGCCTGATTGCCCTGTTCGTCATCGTCCGGCTGCTGCAAAGCAACACCGGTAATGTCTTAAAGGCCATCCGCGATGACGAGACCGCCGCCCGGGCCATGGGCGTCAATGTCTTCCGCTACAAGCTGCTGTCTTTTACGGTCGGCGCATTTTTTGCCGGCATCGGCGGCGCGCTCCTGGCCAGCCTGCTGACCACCATCGATCCCAAGATGTTCCTTTTCACCCTGACCTTCAACGTCCTTATGATCGTGGTCGCCGGGGGACTGGGTTCGCTCAGCGGCTCCATCATGGCCGGCATCGGCATCACCGTCCTGCTTGAGTGGCTGCGCATCGTTGAAAATCCGATCAGCATCGGGAGCTTCGAACTGCCGGGCATCCCGGGGATGCGCATGGTGGTCTTCTCTCTGGCCCTGATCATGATCATCCTGTTTCGGCGCGAAGGCCTCATGGGCATGCGCGAATTGCACTGGCGATCGCTCGCCGGATTGTTCTCCCGGGGGAAGGCGTGATGCAACAAGACGTCATTTTGCAGACCGAGGATCTGACCATGCGCTTTGGAGGATTGACGGCGGTCACGGAATTTTCCGCCGTTTTTCCCAGAGGAAGCATCACCGGACTCATCGGACCCAATGGCGCGGGCAAGACCACCTGCTTTAACATGATAACGGGCTTCTACCGGCCGACCTCGGGCCGGGTGCTCTTCCAGGGCGAAGACCTCACCGGACGTCCCCCGCATCGGGTCTGTGAGGCGGGCATCGCCCGGACGTTTCAAAACATCCGGCTGTTCGGCAACGAAACCGTGCTCGAAAACGTGATGATCGGCCGGCATTTGCGCCAAAAAACCGGCTGGCTCCAGGCGGTGCTGTTCACCCCGGCCTATCTCCGGGAAGATAAGGCCATGCGTGCCCATTGCATGGACCTGCTCGAAGCGGTTGGGTTGGCGGATCTGGCTTCGGAAAAGGCCTCCAGCCTGGCCTATGGGCCGCAACGGCGGTTGGAAATCGCCCGGGCCCTGGCCACGGATCCGGCCTTCCTGCTGCTCGATGAGCCGGCGGCGGGCATGAACCCCCAGGAATCCGAGGAGCTCATGGGCTTCGTGCGCTCCATCCGCGACGACTTCAATCTGACGATCCTGCTTATCGAGCATGATATGAAGGTGGTCATGGGGATTTGCGAACACATCTGGGTTTTGGACTACGGCATCACCATCGCGGAGGGCAATCCGGAAGCCATCCGGTCCGATCCCAAGGTCGTCGTGGCCTATCTCGGCGAGGAGGGCGACATCGATGCTTGAGATCCGCGATCTGCATGTCTATTACGGAGCCATCCACGCCTTAAAGGGCATCTCCCTCGATGTGCCCGAAGGCGCCATCGTGACCCTGATCGGCGCCAACGGCGCTGGCAAAACCAGCACCCTGCGGGCCATTGCCGGGCTCATCAAGAACAAACACGGCCACATCCTTTCCAACGGGCAGGATATCACGGGCTTTAATCCGGTGGATATTGTCAAAACCGGCATTGTGATGTCCCCCGAAGGCCGCAAGATTTTCGCCCACCTCTCCGTGCTCGAGAATCTGTACCTGGGGGCCTACAGCCGCAACGACAAGGCCGGCATCGCCAGAGATCTGGAATGGGTGTTCGAACTCTTCCCAAGGCTCAGCGAACGCCGCGTTCAGAAAGGCGGCACCCTCTCCGGCGGCGAGCAGCAGATGTTGGCCGTCGGCCGGGCGCTTATGAGTGCGCCCAAGCTGGTCATGCTCGATGAACCGAGCCTTGGACTGGCTCCGCTTTTGGTCAAGGAAGTCTTCCGCATCATCCATATGATCAACGCCAAAGGCATGACCGTTCTTTTGGTCGAGCAAAACGCCTACGCCGCCCTCAAGGTGGCCCATCAGGCCTACGTGCTGGAGACCGGCTCGATCATCCTGTCCGGCACCGGCGCGGAACTCATTGCCGACGAACGGGTGCGCAAAGCCTATTTGGGCGGCTGATGCCCGCTTGCCGCACGTCCTGGCCAGCCACGACATTCGCGAGGGATACCGTGAAACTTGCTGTCTTCTCCATGGGTGGAACCATCGACAAGGTCTACTTTGACGATCTGTCGGATTATACGGTCGGCGCGCCCCAGGTCGCCGAAATCCTGGCCCGGTCCAATCTGGACATCGACTATGACGTGACCGAGGTCGCGCGCAAGGACAGCCTGTACGTGACCGATGCGGAACGCGCGCTCCTGCGCGACAAAATCGCGGCCGATCCCAGACGCTATGTCCTGGTGACCCACGGCACGGACACCATGGCCGACACGGCCAAAATGTTGGCCGCCATTGCAGACAAGGTCATCGTCCTGACCGGGGCCATGAGTCCGGCCCGATTTGCCGCCTCCGACGCGGTGTTTAACGTGGGCTGCGCCGTTGGCGCGGTTCAGGCTCTGCCGCCCGGCGTCTATATCGTCATGAACGGCCGGGTGTTTCCGGCCGGTGCGGTTCGCAAGAACCGACAAAAAGGACGTTTCGAACCGGTGAGCCAACCCCAGGACGGCCTCTCGGTTGGCAAGGAGAACGCATCATGATCGAACTGGACGACGTCAACGCCGCCGAAGCGCGGTTGTCTCCCCGCTTGCGACCGACCCCGTTTCTCCATTCCCGGGTGCTTTCCGAGCTGACCGGCGCCTATGTCATGGTCAAGTTTGAAAACCACCAGTTCACGGCCTCCTTCAAGGAACGGGGCGCCCTCAACAAATTGCTGACCCTGTCCGCCGAGCAGCGGGCCCGGGGCGTCTCGGCCATGTCGGCCGGCAACCATGCCCAGGGCGTGGCCTATCATGCCAAGCAGCTCGGCATCCCGGCGACCATCATCATGCCGGCCAACACGCCCTCGGTGAAGGTGGAGCATACCCGGGCCCATGGGGCCACCGTGGTCCTGGCCGGGGAAACCCTGGCCGAAGCCAGCGAGGAAGCCGCCCGGATCACCGAGGCCCAGGGCCTGACCTTTATCCATCCCTTTGATGATCCCCAGGTCATGGCCGGCCAGGGAACCGTGGCCCTGGAAATGCTCAAGGCCTGCCCGGACCTTGACGTCATTGTCTGCCCCATCGGCGGCGGCGGCCTGATTTCCGGCGTGGCCACGGCGGCCAAGGGCGTCAAACCGGGGATGGAAATCATCGGTGTCCAGGCGGCCTGCTATCCGTCCATGTTGTGCGCCCTGCGCGGCGAGCCCCCTCTCGGACACGGCAACACCATAGCCGAAGGCATTGCCGTCAAATTCCCGGGCAAGCTGACCAGTGAAGTGGTCCGCGCCCGGGTCGACGCCGTGCTTTTGGTGGAGGAAGCCCAACTCGAAGAAGCGGTGGCCCTGTACCTCTTTATTGAAAAGACGGTGGCCGAAGGGGCCGGAGCCGCGCCGCTGGCCGCCCTGCTCGCCCATCCGGACCGCTTCAAGGGACGCAAGGTCGGTCTGTTGTTAAGCGGCGGCAACATCGACCCCCGACTGCTGGCCTCGGTCATCATGCGCCAGTTGATTCGCGAGGGACGCGTCGTCACCCTGCGCATCCCCATTACCGACCGTCCGGGCACCCTGGCCAAAGTGACCGGCGTGCTGCGCGACTCCGGAGCCAACATCATGGAGATCCAGCACCACCGCACGTTGCTGGCCCTGCCGGCCAAAGAGGCCAGCATTGAAATCTCCTTCGAAGCCCGGGACCGGGAACATGGACTCGCGGTCATCAAGGCTCTGTGCGACGCTGGCTTCGATCCTGAAATCGTCTAATCCGCCCGCATTCACCCAATTTTGCCTTTCGCCTCTGGTCGCCTGTCGGTGTTTTTTCCGGCAGGCGGCCCCCTTCATCGTTTTTCCCTCATCCCACGACAGCGCCCCCCTCTCGTACAATCAAAGAATCCGACCACGCTGCCCGCAATGCCGCGTTGCCCGTGAAGAACCTGTGGTTGCTTCCGCGCAATTTCCAAAAGCTGCGGCAACGGGATGGGGATGGAAGAAAAAAATTACCCATTTCGCGTGACAGTTGGATATTTTTCTCTCGTCGCAAAATGAAACACGCCATCCAAATCATGGTACCCGAATAGATATTCTTATTTTCATCCCGGCTCATGACAAGCTGTCTTGTTCCAAAGAGGAAAAGCCAAACTAAAACGCTGTAACACAATGCCAATAATTGGTTTTCCAAAATTAATATCGTCCGGGGGAACCACCTGAATTTTTTTAAGGAATCCTGTACCGTGGGGTTTGAGCGTTTGGGCAGCTGAGGAAGCAACTGCCTCAATGACGCTACACCAGCGGTTTTGACGCAGCGCATGTAATGCCAGAGAGCGGAGGTATCGAAATCTGGCATAGAGCATATTTTAGCATAAACCTGATATTCCCATAAGAACAAAAAATCTTTCAAGGGAGGTCACGTAAAATCTGGTAGAGATAAAGAGGCAATATCCTCTTATGGATATCCGAGTGATGCCACCAGGAAAGAAAACTTTTCGACACTGGTGCATCACAAATATTTCTGGAGAAGAGGAGCTTTTGCGCAACAACTTCTCCAACATTATAACAAACAGGTTCGTATCATGAAGAATATGAAGATCGGCGTCCGTTTGGTTTGCGGTTTTATAACAGTGGCCATCATATCTCTTGTCCTTGGTCTCAGCAATATTTACTCCGTTAATAAATTCGAACGGGATATCACCGCGATCGGGGAGACCGCCCTTCCCTACTCCATCAACCTTGGCATCATCAAAGCGGCACTGTATAGCATTGCTACCGTTCAACGGACAATGCTCGTCGACAATCTTCCGGATGATGTGAAAAACAGACAGAAAAACATCCTCATGACGGCCCGCGAGACGTATAAAAAAGCCTTCACGGGAATCGAGTCTCTGCGATTGGATGCTGTGGAAGTAAAAAAACTCGACAAATTACGACGTCTCATGGATGCTTGGCGAGCCTACAATGATACGTTCTTGGAATTATCCCAAGAGGGGCAACATGGGAAAATGAGGGAAATCGCTTTTGAAACCGGGAGGGTCGCCCAGGAAAACGCAATGGCGGCGATAGACGCCATCGTGGACGATCAAAGCGCAATGTCCTCCCGGCTTGTCCAGGACGCAAGCAACAATGCCCACACGACCATCATACTCATGGTTTTTGCCATCAGCGCGGGCTTCCTGCTGTCCATCGGCCTGGGGCTTCTGTTGACCCGGGGCATCACCAAGCCGTTGACCGCCTGCGTCGCCTTTGCCGGCCGCGTCTCCGGCGGAAAACTCGATGAAACCCTGGCCCTTGACCGCCAGGATGAAACCGGGACGCTGGCCATCAGCCTCAACCAGTTGGTGACCAATCTGCGCGAGAAGATCGCAGAGGCCAACGCCAAGAGCCAACAGGCGGAACAAGAATCCGAACATGCCAAAATCGCCACGGAGCAGGCTGAGCAGGCCCGGCGACAGGCGGAAACCGCCAAAGCCGAAGGCATGCTCCATGCAGCCAACCAATTGGAAGGCGTCGTCGAAATCGTCACGACAGCCTCGGAAGAGCTGTCCGCCCAGATCGAGCAATCCAGCCGGGGTGCGGAAGAACAATCCCACCGCGTGGGTGAAACGGCCACGGCCATGGAAGAAATGAACGCCACCGTCCTTGAGGTGGCCCGCAATGCTTCCCAGGCCGCCCAGACCGCCGAACAGGCCAAAGGCAAAGCCGAAGATGGGGCAGCCTCTGTCGGGCTCGTGGTCAAAGGGATCAATGAGGTGCGACAGCAGGCCCAGGAACTGGAAAGCGATATGGGCACGCTCGGCAAACAGGCCGAAGGCATCGGTCAAATCCTCAACGTCATTTCCGATATCGCCGACCAGACCAATCTGTTAGCCTTAAATGCCGCCATTGAGGCCGCCCGGGCCGGCGAGGCCGGACGCGGCTTTGCCGTCGTTGCCGATGAAGTCCGCAAACTGGCCGAAAAGACCATGACCGCCACCAAGGAAGTCGGCAACGCCATCCGGGACATTCAGGCCGGCACCCGGAAAAACATTGGCAATGTGGAACGTTCGGGCAAAACCATCGAAGAGGCGACCGTCTTGGCCAATGCCTCCGGGAAGACGCTGTTGGAAATCGTCACATTGGTTGACGCCACCACCGATCAGGTGCGTTCCATTGCCACCGCGTCCGAACAGCAATCCGCCGCCAGTGAGGAAATCAATCAGAGTATTGAGGATATCAGCCGGATTTCTTCGGAAACCTCGGACGCGATGCGGCAATCCGCCCAGGCGGTCACCGAACTGGCGGAACAGTCCCTGATTCTTAAAAACCTCATCGGGGCAATGCAGGCCGAGGGAGATGCTGTCGAACGACAGTCGCTTCCTTCGGGCAGGCAGGCCCGCCTTTAGGAGAACATTCGTATGAATGGGAGCATCCACGCGCAAGGCGATGAAACAGACAGTCTGTTGCAATTGGTGACGTTCACCATCTCCAACGAAGAGTTCGGCCTTGATATCCTGAAGGTCCAGGAAATCATCCGTACCATGGAGATCACCCGGGTTCCTCGTGCCCCGAATTTTGTCGAGGGCATCATCAATCTGCGCGGCAAGGTGATTCCCATCATCGATTTGCGGCGACGGTTCGGCCTTGAGTCCAAACCGCACGACAGCCAAACGCGTATCATCGTTGTGGAAATCAATATGATGGTCGTGGGCTTTGTCGTCGACTCCGTCTCCGAAGTCTTACGCATTCAGTCCAATACGGTTGAAGCGCCGCCGGCCGTTGTTTCCGGCGTCGATTCCGAATATATAAGCGGCGTGGGCAAACTTGAAGATCGCCTCCTTATTCTGATTGACTTAAACAAGCTGCTTTCCGAAGAAGAAGCCGGCGCACTCGCTTCGATTTAGCGCGCCCTGCGATCCGCTCCCGGACCTCTCTAAAATGCCCCTCGAATCCGGCGTCACGAGTATTTCTGTGACGCCGGATTTTAACACGTCAAACGAAAAGATGGAGCCGGCATGGCTGCGCGTCAAATACCGATTGCAGAGGCTTTTCGTCAGGGTGTCGCCCTGCATTTTGCCGGACAATGGGAACAGGCGGAGCTTGTCTATCAAGCGATTCTCCAGGCCTCCCCCGACCATCCGGGAGCCCGGCATAATCTGGACCTCCTCGTGGCGCAACGGGAGCAGGCGGCGACAGCGAAGCCAGGCATTCCGGCTCAGGAAAAAGCCAAATTGGCCAGTCTCGCCACCGAGCAGCCGGCCGCAGCCCAGGCCCTCGCCCGCCAACTCGTCGAGGACTACCCCGACGACCCGTTCGGCTGGAAATCCCTGGGCATTTCACTGGCGCAAAGCGGAGACTGCGCCGCCGCCCTCCCCTGCCTGGAGAAGGCGCTCTCCGTCGCTCCGGGCGATCCGGAAACCTGTTGCGGCCTGGGGGACGCGCTCCAGGAGCTTGGTCGACCGGAAGAAGCCCTCCCGTTCTATCATCAGGCGATTGCGGGCAGGCCGGGCTATGCCGAAGCCCACAACAATCTCGGCGCTGCCTTGCAAACCCTTGGCCGTCCCCGGGAGGCCGCAGAGCAATACCTCTATGCCTTGCAGGAAAAACCGGACTACGCCGAAGCCAATAGTAATCTGGGCAACGTCCTGAAAGGGCTCGGCCGCCTGGAACAGGCACTCACGTATTTTTCCCGAGCCCTGGCCAGCAATCCCGAGTTGGCTGCCGTCCATAATAATATGGGCAACACCCTGCAAGGCCTGGGACGGTACGATGAAGCCATCGCCCACTATGCCCAGGCCCTGCGTCTGGCCCCTGAATATACCGAAGCCCATAGCAATCTCGGCACCGCCTGCAAGGTCCTTGGACGTCTGGATGAAGCGATCATCCATTTTTCCCGGGCCCTGATGCTTGATTCGAATTTTGCTGCCGCCCATAATAATCTTGGCGCCGTTCTCCAGGAACGCGGCTGTCTGGACAATGCCGCCACGCATTTTTCCAAGGCGCTGGAACTCGAACCGGATTGCGCCGAGGCCCACAATAATCTGGGCAATGCCCTGCAAGGCCTTGATCGTCTGAAAGAAGCAGTCGCGCACTATACCAAAGCCCTGACCCTGGCCCCGGAGTATGCCGAAGCCCATAACAATCTCGGCAACGCCTTACAAAAGATGGGGCGGCTGGAAGCAGCCGTCGCCCGACATAAGCGGGCCTTGGAATTGAAGCCGGATCTGGCCGAAGCATGGAACAATCTCGGCAATGCCCTGCAACGCCTCGGGCGTGTGGAGGAAGCGGAACAGGCCTATCGTCAAGCCCTGGAACGAAATCCAACATATGCCGAGGCCTGCAATAACCTGGGGACCCTATACAAGGAATCATGCCGGCTGGACGAAGCGGAAACCTGCTTTCGCGAGGCGCTGCACGACAAGCCGGATTTTGCCGAAGCCCACACCAACCTGGGCAATGTCTTTCAAAAACTCGGTCAGCTGGATGCCGCCGTCGCCTGTCACAAACAGGCGCTGGCCTGCAACCCCGGGTACAGCGCCGCACAGAGTAATCTGCTTTTTGCCCTGGGACATCATAGCAGCGTCTCCCCTGAAGCTTATTTGGCCGAGGCCAGACAATGGGACAAAACCGCCGTCAGCACAGTCGAACGCCAGGCAGCCCATGTCGCCGTGTTCCACAGACAGCCTCGCCCTGGTCGCCGGCTTAAGATCGGCTACGTTTCAGGTGACTTCCGACGCCATGCCGTCAGCGCCTTTATCGAGGATATCCTACGTGGTCATGATCGGACGCGATTTGAAGTTTTTGCCTATGCCACGAATCTCACGACAGATGCCACAACACAACGTCTGCTCCAGTACGCCGATTGCTGGACGCAACTCGCCGGACTGACCGATGCCGCAGCCACAGAACGTATCCGCAGCGACAACATTGACGTACTCATCGATCTTTCCGGGCATACCAAACACAACCGCCTCACCGTTTTCGCCAAACGGGCGGCCCCGGTGCAGGCGCATTATCTTGGCTATTTTGCCAGTACCGGACTGGCTGAAATGGATTACTTCATCAGCGACGCCACGGTCATACCGGAAAGCGAGGATGCCGCCTATTCGGAAACGGTTTGGCGTCTTCCCCGGCTCTGGCTTAGCTATCATGGAGACGACAACGCGCCGCTGCCGGCCTGGCAGCCGGCGGCCGATGGAAAGATCTGGTTTGGCGGATTTAATAATCTCAATAAATTGACGCCGGAATCCATTGCGCTGTGGAGCAAAATCCTCCGCGCCTGCCCACGCGGCAACCTTCTGCTCAAAACCGCCGAATTTGTGTCGCCGGCCATTCGGGAACAGTATCGCAATGCATTTGCGGCGCAGGGCATTGCGCCTGATCGCCTGAGTCTGCTCGGCAGCGTGCCGGATTGGTCGACCCATATGGCCCTGTATGATCGTCTGGATGTGGCGCTCGACCCGGTGGGCGGCCATTGCGGGGTCACCACCACCTGCGACGCCCTGTGGATGGGATTGCCGGTCGTGACCATGATCGGCCGGGGGATGGTCCGACGGATGTGCGCCGCCATCCTGACGGGTCTTGGACGTTCCGAATGGATTACTGCTGACGAAGACGCCTATGTCGCACTGGCCCTTCAACTGGGAGAGTCGGTTTCGGCGCGGCGCATGTGTCGCTTGGGGCAGCGCGAGCAGATGCGCCGCTCGGCGGTGTGTGACGGTCCTGGGCTTGTTGGGGCGTTGGAGGCTGCATACGAGGGGATGTACGCACGCCGGTCGCCGGCGCTGGCGTAGACGTCGAAGAGTGGGCTTTGTCGCATTGGCTTGGAGCGGGCGCGGGATGGGCGCGAGGCCACCCCAGGCTCGCCAGGGGCGGACGGGCACGGACGTGGGGGGCGGCTGGGCCCCCCGGGGGGGGGCCGAAAGGGG
>Ga0183100_1000943_pt1 | contig 17084 bp, 11 predicted proteins | sample Biomet2_FD_127789 | JGI IMG/M metagenome (GOLD analysis project Ga0183100, IMG submission 127789) | Microbial communities from bioreactor (seeded with anoxic lake sediment) at LBNL, California, USA - Biofuel metagenome 2 | ecosystem: Engineered > Bioreactor > Anaerobic > Unclassified ...
CGGCCCATTTCCTTGCGGGCAAAACCGTGGTAGGGATTGAACCGGCGGGCGCGTAGCCCCGCCGGACGCCATCCCGAGAACACCGGGCCCTACCGCCATTTTCGCGCGGGGCCCGCAAGCGGAGGAAGAATGAGCCAGCCTTTCAAAGACGCCGTGGGTCTGTGCAAGACCATCATGCGCAACGGCTACGACGCCTATGTCATCAACGCCCGGCTGCAGAAGTCCATCCTGGCCGAGGCCGGCTCGGAGCTGGCCATGGACATCAGCACCGAGCTGGACTTCGACGGCCTCAAGCGGCTGTTCCCGACCATTGAAACCTGCACCGAGGATGGAGTGGTCGGCTTCATCCGCCAAGGCGAGGCCAATTTCTTTTTCCACCCCGCCGCGGTGGAGGATGGCGGCCACCCCGAGGAGTGCGTGGCCCGGCTTACCCCCCGGCTGCTGAAGCTGTTGCAGGAGAAGGGCGAAATTCCCCTCTCCGCCGCGTGCCCTTACCTGCCCTCCGCGCCGGAGCAGGACCACGGCCTTTCGTTTGACGGCGGCGAGGTGCGCATCAAAGGTTTTCCCGACCAGGCCCTCAAGCAGGACTATCTGTTGGCCGTGCGCGTCATGCGTTTTGCCGCCAACTATCATCTGCCCATCGAGCCCAACACCTGGCTGGCCATCATCCGTGGCTCGCGCCGCGTGCTGGACTACTGCCCCGTGTCCGACGTCATGGACGAGTGGCGCAAGGTGGAGGCCGAGAACATGCACGCTTTCGTGCTGCTCCTGCTGGAATGCCAGATCCTGCACGGCCTGATCCCCGAAATCGCCGCCCTTGCGCGCGTGAAGCAGATCAAGAACCCGGAGGAGGGCGAGGAGACCGTGTTCGCCCACACCATCCAGGTGATGCGCCACTACCCCGAGGTGCTGCCCTTTGATTGGTACGGCACCCTGGCCTGCATGTTCCACGACGTGGGCAAGCTCTACACGGCGGAATACAGCGAAGGGCAGTGGAGCTTCCTGCAGCACCACCGCGTGGGCGCCAAGGTCACGCGCAAAATTCTTACCCGTCTGCACTTTCCCCCGGAGGACATCGACCTCATCTGCACCCTTGTGCGCGACCACATGCGGCCGCACTTCATGCTCACGGACAAGGGAATGCGCCGCCTGAAGGCCATTGACGAATATCCGCGCATTCTGGAGATGGTCCGCGCGGACATCAAGGCCCGCAACGGCTCCTACCGGGAATTCAACCACAACCTCAAGATGCTGGAGCGCGGCGACACGCCCGAGGAGGCCCTGGAGCCGTTCCTCAACGGGCGCGACATCATGCTCGCCACGGGTTTGCAGCCCGGCCCAACCGTGGGCATGATCCGCGACGAGCTGCTCAAGGCGCAAATCGCGGGCGATGTGACGAACATCGACGAGGCCAAGGCCTTCGTGGTGCGTTACGCCAAGGAAGAAGGCCTGGGCAACTAGCCCGGCCGTTTTGGTCAAAAGCCAAGGGGCGGCGGAAGCGATTCCAGCCGCCCTTTTTTGCGTCTATTGGAGTTTGTTGCGGATGCTTGCGGAACGAAGCGCCTAGACCCCTTTGACGGGGGCCTGCGCCATGGGGGCGACTGGCTGGGAAGCTCCGAGCAGCGCCGCATAGGCGGCTACGCCCCGTTCAATGCCGTAGCCTTCCACGATGGTCCGCCTGGCTTGCTCCCGGAGGGAAGCGTAGTCGCCGGGCCGGGTCAGGGCGTCCGTGACCCGGGCGGCCAGGGCTCCGGTGTCGAAGAAGTCGAAGGTCAGACCGTTTTCGTTGTGCCGCAACACTTCTAGAACCGGCGGCGTGGCCGAGGCCGCCACCAGGCAGCCGCAGCTCATGGCCTCCAGCATGGACCAGGACAGCACGAACGGGTAGGTGAGGTACACGTGGACCGCGCTGACCCGTAAAAGCGCCCGGTAGGCGGCGTACGGAATCCGCCCGGTGAACACCACGCGCGAGAGGTCGAGCTGTCCGCCCATTTCGGCGAGCAGCTTCTCGCGCCAGTTCTTGGCGTTGGCAGGTCTGCGACCGTAGCTCACGCCGTCGCCACCGGCGATGATCGCGATGGCCCGTGGGTTGCGGCGCTGGATTTCCGGCAGGGCGCGCATGAACACGTGGAACCCACGATAGGGCTCCAGGTTGCGGGCCACATAGCTCACCACCGGATCGCCCGGGGCAAGCTCCCGGCCGTCGGCCAGCTTCAGCCGCGCGTCGTCGGCCGGCGTCATCACGGCGGTGTCCACTCCCTCGTGCGCCACGTGGATCTTGTCCAGGTAGGCGGCCGGGTGCAGGGACTTTTGCCACGCCGTGGGCGCGATTCCCGCGTCGCAACGCTCCAGGTTCATCAGGTGCAGCATGTTGCGCGAGGTGAGCCGCGCGGCAAGGTCGAAGTCCGCGCCGTCGCCCGGCTCGAACCCCACATCCGCGCCGCTGGCGTGGTAGTAGAACTCGAACAGCGACACCAGCCGCGCGCCGGGGAACACATCCTTTACGTACAGCGCCTCGCCCCAGCCGGGGTGGGCCAGCACGGCGTCCGGCGTCCAGCCTTGCTTTTTGAGCTCCAGCAGCAGCTTGCCCACGGCCTCGCCGCGCACGGCGGCGTTGGTGATGGTGCCGAGGTAGCGGTGGGCCGCCTTGGGCGGGTTCTTGATATCGTAGCGGATGAGCCGCACGCCAGACAGCCCAGGAGCGGTCTTCGCGCCCACGCCGAGGACATCATGCCCGGCCTTGGCCAAGTGTGCGGCTGCGTGGCGGAACTGGCCCGGGAAGTTCTGGTGCAGAACGAGGATGTTCATGGCTGTTCCTGTAGCCCGATTGCGTGTGAGCTGGCAACAGCCACCGCGGAAAGCGGCCCAGGGCGCGCGGGCTTAATCGCCAGGCGCCTGCTCCAGGCTTTGGCGGTCGCGCAGGGCGGGGAACAGGCGCATCCAGCCGATGACAACCAGCAGCGTGCACACGCCGCCCAGCACCACGGCCGGGACCGCGCCGAACCAGGCGGCCGTGACGCCGCTTTCGAACTCGCCCAGCTGGTTGGAGGTGCCGATGAACACGGAGTTGACTGCGCTCACCCGGCCGCGCATTTCGTCCGGCGTTTCCAGCTGCACCAGCGAGGAGCGCACCACCACGCTCACCATGTCCGCGCAGCCAAGCACCACCAGCGCCGCCAGGGAAAGACCGAAGTTTTTGGAGAGGCCGAAAACGATGGTGCACAGGCCGAACACAGCCACCGCGGCGAACATTTTGCGTCCCACGGCGTGGCGCATGGGCACGCGCGCCAAATACAGCGACATGACCACCGCGCCTGCCGCCGGGGCTGCGCGCAGCAGCCCCAGGCCGATGGGGCCCACCAGGAGGATGTCCCGCGCGAAGAGGGGGAGCAGGGCGGTCGCCCCGCCCAACAGCACGGAGAAGAGGTCCAGGGATATTGCGCCCAGCACCTCCGGTTTGCTTTTGATGTAGGCGATGCCGCCCAGGATGTAGGCCACGCTCACGGGCTCGCGCCGGGCGGCGGGCCTGCTTGCGCATATGCCCGAAAGGGCGGCGATGGCGATCAGGAAGCCCACGGCGGCGGCAAGGTACACCACTTGCGCGCCCGCGGCGTACAACGCGCCCCCCAGCGCCGGGCCGATGATGATGCCGGTCTGCCGGGCCGACGCGCTGAGGGCCAGGGCGCGCGGCAGGGAACGCTGGTCCACCAGGGTGGGCAGGTAGGCGGACATGGTGGGATGCACAAAGGCCCGCGCCGCGCCCATGGTGACGGCGCAGGCGAGCATGACCGGCTCGGTGAGCAGCCCGAAATGGCTGCCCGCGGCCAGGAGTGCGCAAATGCACAACAAAATGGCCTGGCAGACCATGACCACGCGGCGACGTTCGTAGCGGTCGGCCACGTGGCCCACAACAAGGGTGAGCAGAAACTGGGGCAGAAACTGGGCCAGGCCCACCAGCCCCAGGCTCATGGCGCTGCGGGTGATGTCGTATACCTGCCAGCCCACGGCCACGGTGAGCATGTAGTAGGCCAGAAAATCCGCCGTTTGCGAGCCGACGAAGCGCGGAAAGGGCGTGCCGCGCAGGCTGGGGGGCTGCCAGGACGGAGCGTGGGGGGCGTTGTTGTCCATGGTTGCGGATTCTCCTGCGGGTCGGCCCGGCCGACGCGGACGGGTCAGGCGACCCGCCAAACCGGGTGACCGGCGCAGAAACTTACGCGCAAGGGATTCGGGCGGCAAGAGGGCGGAAAAGAGCTATCGGCGCGGGGGCGGTAAGGCGCTCATCTTTTCAGCGGCTTGGCGAGGGAATTTTGCAATGAGCCAGCCCAACGCCTCAAGCTGATCAACAGCCGTGGCGCGGCGGAGCTGGGTCAGGAGCTTGAGCAGGTCCGGACGGGGCAAGGTCGCATTGCTTGCACCTTCATTACAGATTGAACATATGGCGCGTAGGTTGGACGCGTCGTCTGTGCCGCCCATGCTTTTGTCGATGATGTGGCCGAGATGAAGACGCGTTTTGCGAGTGGGGTCATACGGGTGAGGTTCCCCGGCAACAGCTCCGCACATTTGGCAGGTGAATCCGTTGCGATCCAATACATAGGCTCGTGTTTCCTTGGAGATTGAACGTTCAAAGGCTGGTTGGGGCTTTGGCGTTTCAAGGAGATATTCGCCGGGCTTCAGTTCGCTGCGGTCATTGTTGGTCAGGATGAGATATCCTTCTTCTGTGCGTAGTTCCCGCACGCGCCGCGCCCATTCCGAAATACCACCCGCTATGTCGCGCAACTCGTCGGAGTTCATTACTCTGCCGATGTTATTTAAGAAATGTTCGCGGAGACGTGCTCTCGCCCCACCTTTGGGATTTCGGTTCTTTGTCATCCAGCTTGCTTCAATGGAGTCTGTGTGGCTTTGTGCAAGGCCGTCGCAATCTGGCGGCCAACAGCGCAGGCGACAGGAGGTGGAAAAGCGTTGCCGACTTGGCGGTATGCTGATGTCTTTTTCCCGCTGAAGAGCCACTCGTCAGGGAATCCTTGTATCCTTGCAGCCATGCGCACCGTTAGGCGCGGCATGCCGACATACTCTCTGTCCGGTGGCTGATCCGCAAGGCCGTGGCCGTCAATGCCAAGCGAAGCCCAAGCTCGTTTCGCCCGGGTCGGGCCGAGGTCTGGACCACCGTGCTTTTTACTTCCCCCCACCAGTGTGGGGGCTATATCGCACGCGGATTCGCGCCAGCTTCCCACTCCGGTCCATCCCTTTGCGGCCATCAAGTCGTAAAGCGCTTCTCCAACGGTTTGGGGCTGTGGGCAGGTAGGACGAGGCCATTCAAAGTGGCGAGCACAGTCCTTGCGAAGGGCGACGAAGACGACACGGGGGCGAAGTTGCGGGACGCCATAGTCTGAAGCATTCAACAGCCGCCATTCGGCAATGTATCCGAGCGAATTGAGCGAGCGGATGATTTTGGTCCGATAGTCATCAAAGCAGGCATCAAGAAGTCCGCGGACATTTTCGAGCATGACAGCCCGAGGAAGACATTCCGAGGCCAAGCGAATGGCCTCGGGGAACAGGTCGCGCTCGTCGGTGTGTCCAAGTTGCTTTCCTGCCTTGGAAAACGGTGGGCAAGGAACGCCACCGGCAAGGAGGTCGACGCCTTGCAAATCCCTTGCGAAGAAGTTGCGGACATCTTGCTCGAGGACTTTCCAGTTAGGGCGGTTCAGCCGCAACGTTTCACATGCGGCCTTTTCAATTTCGACAAGACAGGTGTGTTCAAAACCCGCCTGTTCAAGCCCCAAGGCTTGTCCACCGGCACCGGCGCATATTTCCAGTGAGGTTAGGCCCATGGAGTTCTCTCCCAAAAAGCGGATAAGCAGTACTTCATCGACACTGCTTATCCAAAAGCATCCAGGTCGGCAAGCGAGGCCTTGCCTAGCCGACGACCTCGAAGCCGATTTTCTCGATGGTCTTCCTGATCAGCGCGGAATCAAGAGGCTCGGCGGCGTCGAACTCGGCCTTGCCGGAGAGCAGGTCCACCTTCACGTTGGAGACGCCGGGCAAAGACGACAGGGCCTTGGTCACGGACATGCGGCAATGGTCGCAGCTCATGCCTTTTACGATGATGCTGGGCATAGGGGGTCTCCTTGCTGTTGTTGGGGGTTGCTGTCAGGGGTTGAAAAAACGCAGGCGCAGGGCATTGCCCACAACCGTGACGGAAGACAGGGCCATGGCCGTGCCCGCGAGCATGGGGTTGAGCGTGGGCCCGCCAAAGGCGTGCAGAACGCCCGCCGCCACGGGAATGCCGATGGCGTTGAAGGCGAAAGCCCAGAAGAGGTTCTGCCTGATGTTGCCCATGGCCGCGCGCGAGAGGGAGAGCGCCGCGAGCACGCCGGACAGTCCGCCGGAGAGCAGGACCATGTCGCCGCTCTCCACCGCCGCGTCGATGCCGCTGCCCATGGCCAGGCCAACGTCGGCCAGAGCCAGCGCCGGGGCGTCGTTGATGCCGTCGCCCACCATGACGACCCCCGCGCCCGCCGATTCCGCATGCAGGCGCTCCACCTCGCGGGCCTTGCCGTCGGGCAGCACCCCGGCCACGACCTCCGTTATGCCCGCCCGCGCGGCTATGGCCCGGGCCGTGCGTTCGTTGTCGCCGGTGAGCATGACCAAGCGCAGGCCGCGCGCGCGCAGCCGGGCCAGCACGTCCGGCGTTTCGGGCCGTAGCTGGTCGGCCACGCCAAGCACGGCGGCTGGCTCGCCGTCAACTTCAAGGCACAGTGGGGTTTGGCCCTGGTCGGCCAGGCGCGCCACGGCCTCTCCCAGCGCGCCCGAGGCGAAGGCGGGCCCCGCGAACTCCGCGTTGCCCAGCCGCACCGCATGGCCGGATACGCGTGCTTCTATTCCTTGTCCTGGCAGGGCGGAAAAGAATTCCGGTTCGGGGATGGCAAGGCCGCGCTGCGCCGCAGCGGCAAGCACGGCCTGCGCCAGCGGGTGTTCGGAGCAGCTTTCCGCCCCGGCGGCCAGGGCCACAAGCCCGGCCTCGTCGAGGGGCAACCCCGGCGCGGTGACGACTTCCGTCAGTTCCGGCTTGCCCTTGGTGAGCGTGCCGGTCTTGTCGAAAACGACGACGCCCGCTTGCCCGGCGGCTTGCAGGGCCTCGCCGCTTTTGATGAGCACGCCGAGCTGCGCCCCGCGCCCCGTGGCCACCATGATGGACATGGGCGTGGCCAGGCCCATGGCGCACGGGCAGGCGATGACGAGCACGGCTGTGAAGATCTTGAGGGCGAAGGGCGCTCCCGAACCGGCCATAAGCCAGGCCAGCCCCGCCAAAACGGCGATGCCCATGACGGCGGGCACGAACACGGCGCTGATGCGGTCGGCCAGGCTGGCGATGGGGGCCTTGGAGCCCTGGGCCTGCTGCACCATGTCCACGATGCGCGAAAGCATGGTGTCCTCGCCGGTCTTGTCCGCGCGGATGGTGAGCGCGCCCGCGCCGTTGAGCGTTCCGGCGGCCACGCGGTCGCCCTCGCCCTTGGCCACGGGCATGCTTTCGCCGGTGAGCATGCTTTCGTCCACGCCGCCAGCGCCCGCCAGCACAACGCCGTCCACGGCGATGCGCTCGCCCGGGCGGGCCAGCACCACGTCTCCGGGGGCCACTTCGGCGGCGGGCACGCGGGTTTCCTCCGGCCCAAGCGCGCCCTGGCGGATGACGGTGGCTGTGTCCGGCGCGAGCGACAACAACGCGCGCACCGCGCCAGTGGTCTTGAGCCGGCTTCTCGCCTCCAGGTACTTGCCGAGGGATATCATGGCCAAAAGCACGGCGGCGGATTCGTAATACAGGTCGTGAGCCCTGTGTTGCGGCATGTCCCCCAGCACAATGAACACCGTGTTCCACAGGCTGTGCAGAAACGCCGCGCCCGTGCCCACGGCCACCAGCGTATCCATGCTGGGGGCCTTGTGCAGCAGGGCGGGAACCCCGCGCAGGTAAAATCCGCGCCCGGCCCAAACCACCGGCAGGGTCAGCAGCAGCTGCGCGCAGGCGAAGGTGGCCGGGGAGGTCTGCGGGTCCAGCAATTCCGGCAGGGGCAGGCCGAACATGTGGCCCATGGAGAGCAGCAAAAGCGGCAGGGCGAAACCGAAGGCCGGGATGAGCTCGCGCTTCTGCGTGGCCAGGCGCTCCTCGGCCTCGCGGCGGCGTTCTTCAAACAGCGCGGCCGAGCGGGAGACGATGCGCGCGCCGAAACCCGCCTCGCCGATGCGTTCAATGAGGGCCGAGGGCCGCGTCGCGCGCGGGTCGTACACGAGGCTGGCCGTCTCCGTGGCGAGGTTCACGGCGGCCTCGCGCACGCCGTCCATCGCCCGCAGCACGCGCTCAATGCGCGCGGAGCAGGCCGCGCAGGTCATGCCGGAAATGGCCAGGTGCAGCGTGGCCGTATCCGGCCCCTGGGCCTCCCCGGTCTCGAAAAGCGCCTCGAAGCCCGCGTCTGCAATGGCCTGGGCCATGTCTGCCGTGTTGTCGCGGGCCGGGTCGTACGCCACTTCCAGGCTTTCTGCGGCAAGGCTCACGTCCGCGCGGGCCACGCCCTCTCGTCCGCGCAGAATGCGCTCAATGCGGGCGGAGCAGGCCGCGCAGTGCATGCCGCGGATGCGCGCCCGCGCCAGGATCTCGTTCGCCATAAAACCTCCCGCCGCGTTTGGCGGCGCATACCCCAAAGGCCTATGTAAGGCCGGGGCCGGGCATGTAAAGCCCCAAGCATGCCTCTCGTACGACGGCGCGCGGCCGGGCGCAAGGTCCGGCCAGGCCGTCCTTGCGGCCCAGGGAGGCAAAATAGGCGAGCTTCCCACAGGGGGCCATGGCGGCCTGCTTTTGCAAGGAGCCGCGTGGCGCGGCATTGCCTCTTATCAGCGATTTTGATAATCATATTACAAGAAGTCCACATGGAGGAACCTTTGCCGAATCCGCGCGCCTTGCCTGCCGCCGCCGTGCTGCGCGCGGCCAGCCGCCTGTCCATCATCGCAACGGACCTCCAAGGCGTCATCAGCGTGTTCAACACCGGCGCGGAGGAGCTTCTTGGCTACCGGGCGGAGGAGCTGGCGGGCCGCTCCACTCTGGAGATATTCCACCTGCCCGCCGAGCTAGACGCCTATGCCCGCGAGCTCTCGCGCCGTCTCGGCAGGCCTGTGGCCGGGTTCGAGACGTTTGTGGTGTTGGCGCGGGAGGGCGGGCCAAAAGAGTTTGACCGGCATGAGTGGACCTACGTGCGCAAGGACGGCTCCCACGTGTCTGTGGAGCTCACCGTCACCGGGATTTACGGCGATTCCGGCGCGCTGGAGGGCTACCTTGGCGTGGCGCAGGACCTCTCCGGCCGCAAGGCCCTGGAGTCGGAACTGCGGCAGGCCCAGCTGAGCGTGGACAACGCCGGCGACATTATTCTCTGGGGCGACCTTGAGACCGGGCGCATCGTCTTCGCCAACAAGGCCGCCTGCGTGGAGCTGGGCTACACGCGGGACGAGCTCCTCGGCCTCACCATTCCCGACATCAGCCCCACGCGCAGCCTGGAGGCTTGGCGCGCCCACGGCCAGACCCTGCGCGACGTGGGCCCCACCACGGCCGAACGGCCCCTGCGCCGCAAAAACGGCAGCGAGTTCTATGTGGAGAGCTCCTCCACCCTGGTGGAGCACAAGGGCGGCGCCTACTCCCTGGGCATCATGCGCGACGTGACCCGGCGCAGACTGCTGCAGGCGCAGTTGCGCCAGGCCCGGGTGGGCATGGACAGCGTGCAGGACATGATCTTTTGGGTGCGCGTCGAGGACCGCAGCGTGACCTACGCCAATCGCGCCGCCTACCAGTTGCTGGGCTACGGCCAGGGGGAGCTTCTTGGGCTGGACGTGGCCCAAGTGAACCCGGAGCGCGGGGGGGAGAGCTGGCGCGAATCCTGCGCGCGTCTGCGCCAGGGCGGGCCGCATGCCTTTGAGGCTCTTTACCGCCGCAAGGATGGCAGTCTTTTTCCCGTGGAAACCAGCGCCACCATAGTCATCCACGAGGACCAGGAATACGCCGTGGGCATCGTGCGCGACATAACCGACCGCAAGGCCGCCGAGGAGCGTCTGCGCCAGGAAACGCGTCTCAACGCCAGCGTGGCCGAGGCCGCGCGGGCGTTGCTTGGCCCATCGCCGGACATGGCGGCCATTGCGGAACTGCTGCTTGCCCGCGCCTGCGAGCTCACCGGCAGCCGCTACGGCTATGTCGCCTTTGTGGACGAGGATACCGGCGACTTGCGGCCCCGCGCCATGAACGCCATGATGCAGAGCGGCGAATGCACGCTGGGCCAGCTTCCCGTCACCTTTCCCATGCGCATCGACGGGCGCTATAATGGGCTTTGGGGCCATAGCCTGAACACCCGCCAGGGCTTCTTCACGAACGATCCCGCGGCGCATTCGGCCTCCACTGGGCTTCCTGCGGGGCATGTGCCCGTGCGACGGCTGCTCTCCATACCGGCCTTGAGCAAAAACCGTCCGGTGGGGCAGATAACCCTGGCCAACCCCCCCCGCGACTACACCGACGCGGATCTCGAAGTGGTGTGCTCCCTGGCGGACCTTTTCGCCCTTGGCGCGGAGCAGCAGCTTTCCCAGCGCGAACTTATGGCCGCCAAAGAGGAGGCCGAGAGTTCAAGCCGGGTCAAGAGCCAGTTTCTCGCCAATATGACCCACGAGGTGCGCACCCCGCTCAACGGCGTGCTGGGCATGCTGCAGGTGCTGCAGGCAACGCCCCTCGCCCAGGACCAGAAGGAGTATGCCGCCGTGGCCCTGGAGGCGGCCGAACGCTTGAACCAGCTTTTCGGCAATGTTTTGGAGTTCGCCCGGCTTGATGCCGCCAGCGGCACGGCCGAGTGCCTGCTTTTCCCACTCACGGATCTGCTCAGCGCCCTGCGGGCCGTGTACCAGCCGCAGGCCGAGGCCAAGGGCTTGGCCTTTCTGCTGGATGTCGCCCCCGGCTTGCCGGAGCTTATGCGCTCCGATCCGCAGGCCTTGCGGCAGGCGCTGTCCAAGCTGCTGGACAACGCTCTCAAGTTCACGCCTTCCGGGCAGGTGGTCTTGGCCGTCGCCCTTGAGCCCGAAGACGCCACACGCATCACCTTCCGCGTGGAGGACAGCGGCATCGGCATTCCGGCGGAGCAGCGAGAACAGGTTTTTGAGGCTTTCCGCCAGGCCGACGCCAGCTTCACCCGCACCTACGGAGGCGCCGGGCTTGGGCTGGCCATCGTGCGGCGGCTGGCGCGGCAGATGGGCGGCGTCATCCAAACTGCGGACAGGCCCGGGGGCGGAACCGTCATGCGTTTGACGATTCCCGTTGACTGCGACCCGCAAAACGCCGCATAACAGGCCGCGTAGGGCCAATACCAGATATTGGAACAGACCTTGCTATCATCGCGGACGGGGACGCGCGCCGCGCGCATCCGCATCCGTTAGGACACAATACCCTCACGAGGAGGCTCCCATGACCCGGCATCTTACCATAGCCGTGCTCCTGGCCCTGGCCGCCGCACTTGTCTGCTCACTGGCCGCCCTGGCCGCGCAGGCCAGCGAACTCGACGCCCTCAAATACTCCACCGGGCCGGAATACCGCGCCGAGGTCGCCCGAATTCTCGTTACCGACCAGGAATACCTGCGCCGCCTGGAAGGGCAGAGCAACAAGCCCGTGGCCCTCGTCACCGTCACCGCCTACAACTCCGTGCCGGAGCAAACCGACTCCGACCCGAACATCGCCGCCTCCATGCGCCGGGTGCGCCCCGGCACCATCGCCGTCTCGCGCGACCTCTTCGACAAGGGCTGGGTCTTCGGCCGCAAGGTGCGCATCGAGGGCCTCGGCATCTTTGAAATCAACGACCTCATGGCCGTCCGCCACGACAAGAGCATCGACATCTTCATCGGCAACAGTCAGCAGTGCCAGGCCTTTGGCAAGCGTCACATCCGCGCCGCGCTTCTGAGCATTTAGGGATAGCGGAAGGCGGAAACCTTCCCCCCGCGCCCGGTCAACAAGCCCCCTTTGCAATCCTGCGGCGGCGCGGCCGGTCCAACTCTGCGAAACGCGCGGTTGGCGGGAAAACCTGAAGCGGCTGAACCTGACGGCCGCCGCGCCCAAGGTTTTTGGCAAAAGCCGCCGCGTTGAAGTCCCGTCTGAATTCCCGTACCAGGGGGCATGGACGAACACATGCGCAATGTTCCGTGCCCGGCGGGAGCGGCAAGGTGAGCGGGGACGCGGGCGGAGAGCACCGCGCGGGCCCTGTTTCCCGGCTGCGCGCGTCCTTTGCCTCGCGCCTGGCGCGGGACACGCTCACCGTCTTTCTCTTCAGCGGCCTCGGCCGCGTGCTGGCCCTGGGCAAGGAGATGCTTGTGGCCGCGCTGTTCGGCGTCGGCGGCCAGCTCGACGCCTACGTGCTGGCCTTCCTCATCCCCTCGCTGTTGGTGAACATTTTTGGCGCGGCCTTCGCCTCCGCGCTCATTCCCGCTTTGGGGCGCGCCAGCGCCAAGGCGCAACCTGGCATCCAGCCTGCTCCTCTTTCCGGTCCGCGCTGCCTGCTGGCCGGAGCCCTTGTCCTGCAAACCGCGCTGACGGCGCTGGCCGCCGTTGGCATCCTGTGCGTTCCCGCCCCGGCGCTGCGGACGCTGGCGCCTTTTCTCGACCCTGCGCGGCTGGAAACGGTCAAGGCCATGCAGACAGCCTTGCTGCCGCTGTTCATCCTGGCCAGCCTTTCCCAGACCATGGCCGCCTGCGTGAACTACCGGGGCGGTTTCCGGGGACCGGCGTTGGCGTCCACCCTGGGGGGCCTGGCCGCCATCGCGGTCATCGCCGCCGCCCACGCGGGGCTGGGGCTGGGCGCTCTGGTGGTCGGCGTGGACGCGGGCGCGGCCGTGGAGTTTTGCCTGCTGGCGTGGATGCTGCGCCGGGCCTGGGCCGTGGCTCTTCCCCCGGCGGGGCAAGCCAAGGAACAGACCATAGGGCAGACCACAGGGGCGGCCACGGCGGCAAAAGGCGCGCCGGTCGGCCCGCGCGACCCCCTGCTGCGCGCCCTTTTCCGCGACTGGTCTTTGCTGGCCATGGGCGCGGGCACCCTGGCCCTCTCCGCCTTCATCGACAACGCCATCGCCTCCACCCTGGGCGAGGGGGCTGTTTCGGCGCTCAGCTACGCCTGGAAGCTGCCCTCCGGTTTCGCCGCGCTGCTCGGGCTCACGCTCTCCACCGTGCTGCTGCCCTATTTCACCAGTCTGGCCAACCACGCCCCGCCTGGCGAACTGGCGCGCTCCTGCAAACGCGTGGTGACGCGGCTGCTGGCCGTGTGCGCGCCGCTGGCCGCGGCCGGGGCCCTGGCCTCGCCGCTGTTGGTGGCGCTGCTGTTTCAGCGCGGCCGCTTCGACGCCCAGGCGGCGGGTGTGGTGGGCGCGGTGCAGGCCTGCTACTTCATTCAGCTGCCCTTCTACCTGCTGTGCATCGTCACCCAGCGCATGTTGCAGGCGCTTTCGCGCTTCCGCTTTCTCTTCGCGCTCCAGGCGGGGCTGGTGGTGGTGAACGCCCTGACGTGCTACGCCTTAAGCCGAATGTTCGGCGTGGCGGGCATCGCCATCTCGTCCACCTGCATGTATGCGTTGACTGCTGGAATTTCGCTGCTGGTCCTGCGGCGGCGGCTGGCGGCCCGCGCAAGCTCCCGGGTGACGGTATGAGCCGTGGTCCCAAGGATTGCGGGCACGCCCAGGATCGCGCCGGGGCGGCGCACTGGGACGCCTCCTGGCGGCGCGAGGCTCCCGCGCCCGTGAATCTGGACGACGACGGTCTGCGCAATCACGTGAACCTGCGCCTTTGCCGCCTGCTGTCCCGCCTGCTGTCCCGCCTGCCGGAACACTTGCCGGAACACTTGCCGGAACACTTGCCGGGAAATACGCCGGGCCAGCGGCGTCCCGTGCTCGTGGAGGCGGGATGCGGAGGCTCGGCCTGGTTGCCGGTGTTCGCCACGCGTTACGGCTGCGATGTGCTCGGCGTGGATTATTCCCCGCGCGGCTGCGCGCTGGCGCGGGCCACACTGGAACGCGCGGGCGCGACGGGCCGCATCGTCGAGGCGGATCTCTTCAACCCACCCACGAAATTGGGCGAAGAGCTGGCCGCCTGCGCGGACGTGGTTTTCAGCCAGGGCTTGGCCGAGCACTTCACGCCCACCAGCGCGCTCACCAAACGCCTGGCGTGGCTGCTCAAGCCCGGCGGGCTGGCGGTGACCATCGTGCCGAACATGCGTGGCATCACCGGCTTGGCGCAGCGTTTGGTCGACCGGCGGATATTCGACCTGCACGTGCCGCTGGGTCCCCGAGAGCTGGCCCTGGCCCACGCCGAGGCCGGTTTGACTCCCCTGGAGCAGGGCTGGCTGGGCACGCTGAACCTGGGCGTGGTGAATTGTTCCGGCCTGCCGCGAGGGCTGGGCCGACCGCTGGAGCTGGCCCTGGCAGGCGCTTCCATGGCCGTGTGGTCGTTGGAGCGCCTGTTCGGCGCGGAGCTGCCGAGCGCCTTCGCCTCGCCGCTGGTCTACTGCGCGGCGCGCAAACCGCTTCAAGACGGCGCCAGGAACGGCGAAAGCGGGCATGGCGGGGCCAGGGGTGACGCCGGGAACTAGGCCGCGTTCTCCTTGAGAACACGCGGCAGGTATGGGAGAATCGGCGGCCTGGGCGGGATGGACGCCTGCTGGCGCATGCGTGCCGCCAGCGATGGACCGCAATGGACCACAGTGGACCGCAACGGCGGCCACCGCGGCGGCCGACAACTGCGCAGGCGGACGGACAACCAACTTCAGCAACAGGCGGCCTCCGGGCTGGCTGGCGGTAAACACATGTGCGGCATCTGCGGAATATACGCGCCCGGCAAGGCCGGACAGCCCGGCTGGGCGGAGCTCTTCGCCCCCCTGGCGGCCATGAACGCCGCCCTGGCGCATCGTGGCCCGGACGACTCCGGATTGTGGACCGACGCCGCGGCTGGCGTGGGCCTGGGGCACCGCAGACTGTCCATCCTCGACCTTTCCCCATTGGGCAGGCAGCCCATGCTTTCGGCCTCGGGCCGCTTTGTCCTCTCCTACAACGGCGAGGTGTTCAACCACAACCGCCTGCGCGAGGAGCTCCGCTCCCTGGGGCACAGCTTCAAGGGCGGCTCCGATACGGAGGTGCTGTTGGCGGGCATTGAGCAGTGGGGGCTGGCGCAGGCGCTTTCGCGTTGCGTGGGCATGTTCGCCCTCGCCCTGTGGGACCGCCGGGAGCGCACGCTTTCCCTCGCGCGCGACCGGCTAGGCGTCAAGCCGCTGTATTATGGCGAAATGGAGGGCGGCGGCCTGCTCTTCGCCTCCGAGCTCAAGGCCTTGCGGCGGCATCCGGGCTTCGACGCGCGGCTGGACCGCGACGCGCTGGCGCTCTACTTCCGGCACAACTACATTCCGGCCCCGCACAGCGTTTACGCCCGGGCGCGCAAGGTCCTGCCCGGCGAGATCATCCACGTCGGAACCCGCGGACAGCGCCGCGAACGTTACTGGAATGTGGAGTCCGTGTGGCGGGAGGGCTTCGAGGAGCCCTTCACCTCCGACGACGACGAGGCGGCCGACGCGCTGGAACGCCTGCTGACGGACGCCGTGGGCCTGCGCATGCTGGCCGACGTGCCCGTGGGCGCGCTGCTTTCCGGCGGCATCGACTCCAGTCTGGTGACGGCGCTGATGCAGAAACAGAGCGCCCGGCCCGTGCGCACCTTCTCCATCGGCTTCGCCGAAACGGCCTGGAACGAGGCCCCGCACGCCGCCGCCGTGGCCCGGCACCTGGGCTGCCAGCACACGGAGCTCATCGTCACCGCGCGCGACCTGCTCGACATCGCGCCAAGCATGCCGCACTTGTGGGATGAGCCTTTCGCCGATTCCTCGCAGATTCCCACGGCCATTTTGTGCCGTCTGGCGCGGGAGCACGTCACCGTGGCCCTCACCGGCGACGGCGGCGACGAGCTTTTCTGCGGGTATGAGCGCTATCCCTGGACCCTGCGCGCCCATGCGCTGCTCTCCGCCGTTCCGCCTTCCCTGCGCCGCGCGGCCCACGCGCTGCTTGCCGCCCTGCCCACGGCCCTGTGGGGGCTCTTTCCGCGCGGTCACAAGCTGCGGTGGCGGCTCGACGCGTTGGGCGCGGCCGATTTCGAGTCCCTGTACCGGCACTTCGTCTCCCACCTGAAGGACCCGCGCGTGTTGGTGCCCGGCGCGCGCGAGCCGGATTACGCCGCCGCTCTGCTGCGGCCCATGGGCGAAGGGGCGGGCGACACCCCCGACGCCCGCCGGGCGTGGATGTGTCTGGCCGACATGCTGAACTATCTGCCCGACGACATCCTGACCAAGGTGGACCGCGCGAGCATGGCCGTGGGGCTGGAGGCGCGCACGCCGCTCCTCGACCATCGCGTGGCGGCCTTCGCCGCGCGCATGCCCATGGGCCTCAAGGTTCGCCAGGGCCAGGGCAAGTGGCTGCTGCGGCGGGTTTTGCGCCGTCATGTGCCGCAAACCCTCACCGACCGGCCCAAAATGGGCTTTGGCGTGCCGGTTGCGGCCTGGCTCAAAGGAGAGCTGCGGCCCTGGGCGGAGGACCTGCTTTCGCCCGCGTCCATTAAGAGCCAGGGTCTGCTCGACGCGGATTTTGTGGCCCGCATGTGGCGCGAGTATTTGCAGGGCGAGGACAACTGGAGCCACTGTCTTTGGGACGTGCTGATGTTCCAGGCCTGGCTGGCGGCCCAGGCGGTCGGCGCCAACGGCCTGGCGGGGGCCAACGGTCAGGAGGGCGCGCCATGAGCTGGGACGAGGAGCTGCGGCGGGGCGAACGCTTCGCCTTTGGCGCAAACTGGCGCGATTTTCTGCGCCGCATCACGCCCGAGCGCCTGCGCCAGGCCGAGGAATCCCTGCGGGCGCTCCTCGGGCGCGATGACTTTTGCGGCCTGCGCCTGCTGGACATGGGCTGCGGCTCCGGGCTGTTCTCCCTGGCGGCGCGGCGGCTGGGCGCGGCGGTGGTTTCCTGCGACTTCGACCCCGACAGCGCGGCCTGCGCCGAGGGGCGGC
>Ga0183100_1000944_pt1 | contig 17077 bp, 15 predicted proteins | sample Biomet2_FD_127789 | JGI IMG/M metagenome (GOLD analysis project Ga0183100, IMG submission 127789) | Microbial communities from bioreactor (seeded with anoxic lake sediment) at LBNL, California, USA - Biofuel metagenome 2 | ecosystem: Engineered > Bioreactor > Anaerobic > Unclassified ...
AGCTATGGGATAGAGGATGTAGGGTTACATCCAGTTAGAGTAGGTATTTAATAATACTGACTAATAAACGTATTTTATTAAAATATTTAACATTGTTGGGGTATTTTAATATTTATACATACCTGAACTTTCAAATGGAGAACAAGTAACTAAAGAAATGGGTGTAGAACTAGCTAAAGCTGGTACTATATCTGGAGTATCTGTTGCAACATCAAGAAAAGGCGAAGAATACTTAAGAAGTTTGCGAGATGACGATGAATCAAATAATTTAAGTTCCTTACCAATAATAGAAGAATAAAAAAATACTTTTTTAAATATAATGTAAGTGTAATAGTTGAAACTAATTAGAAAACTCATATCATTCAATGAAATGATATGAGTTTTTTTATAAAAGTGTTAAAATAGTAGAAGAAGCATTAGGAATGAATAGAGATATGCTTGTAAAAAACTTAATTAATGTTAGGAGATTTAGTAATGAGTGATTTAAGTGATTTAAAGGAATTGACGAAAGCTAAAGCAGTACAAGAAATGAAAGAATTAAAAGATAGGATAATAGAAAGATTAAGCTCTATTAAAAGAGATGGAATAGATGAATTAATAAAATATCTTGAAGAGAGAACGGATTATTTTACAGCACCAGCATCTACAAAGTTTCATTCAAACTTTGAGGGAGGATTAGCATTTCATTCGGATAATGTTGTTGAATTATTAATTGGTAAGAATAAACAATATAAGTTGGGATTAAGTAATGATACAATATATTTAACCGGATATTTGCATGATCTTTGTAAATGTAATCTTTATGAAAAAACAATGAGATTAAAAAAAGATGAGATGACAGGGAAATGGATAGGATATGCTTCTTATGAATTTGATGAGAAAATTCCTTTAGGACATGGAGAAAAGAGTGTAATTTTACTTCAACAATTTGTTAAGTTAACATTGGAAGAATGTTTAATGATAAGATGGCATATGGGGGCTTATGTACCTAAAGATGAATATAGGGATTATAATAGGGCAATAGAAATGCATAAATCAGTCTTAGCATTTACTAATGCTGACGCAGAAGCTTCACATTTCTTAGAAGAAGTAAGAGAACCGGAACTTTATACAATAGAAGAATATAACCAATATGTAAAAGATAAGGCTATGAAAAAAAATAATTAATATAACTTATTGTTTTTTTGAATGTACATTATTCATATATATAAGGAATAAGAAGTATTTATAAATAAAATGGAGCATAAGCGACTTGAAATGAATTTATAAATGTATATAAGAAATATTGTCATAAATAGTAGCAATTTTAAAGATAATATAGTAAAATGTCAATGTTGTATGATAAAATGTTTCATTAGATAAACTTAAAATTAAGTATTTATAATATTTTAATTCTTAAGTTTTTGAAACAAATTCTAATGCAAATTTAATTTAATTTAATTTGACTAGAAAGGTTGTGATGTTAGGGTTGGAAAACAAGCTGAAATTATACGGCTTTAACAACCTCACAAAAACACTTAGCTTTAACATCTATGATGTATGCTATGCAAAAAGTGAGCGAGAACAAAAGGACTATATTGCTTATATTGATGAGCAATACAATTCAGAAAGACTTACAAGAATTCTGTGTGATGTAACAGAGAGTATCGGTGCACATGTACTTAATATTTCAAAACAGGACTATGATCCTCAAGGAGCAAGTGTAACTATTTTAATATCAGAAGAAACTTTAGCAGTTAAAGAAATAGATGCATCTTGTAATAAAGGTGAAATTGAAATTTTGAAGACCAGAGAAACTGTTGTAGGACACTTAGATAAGAGTCATGTAACAGTGCATACTTATCCAGAATATCACCCAGATAACTCAATTGCTACTTTTCGTGTGGATATTGATGTAGCCACTTGTGGAGAAGTTTCTCCTTTAAATGCGTTAAACTACCTTATAGGAAGTTTTGATTCAGACATCATAACCATAGATTATCGTGTCAGGGGCTTTACTCGAGATGTTGATGGTAAGAAATTATTTATAGATCACAAAATAACATCAATACAAGATTATATTGATGAATGTACTTTAAAGAGATATGATGCTATGGATATAAATGTATATCAATCAAATATATTTCATACTAAAATGTTAATCAAAGAAATTGAACTTCAAAATTATCTTTTTAATAGGGATGTTTATGAAATTAAGCCAAAGGAAAGGCTTGAAATTGAAAGCAATTTAAGAAAAGAGATGATTGAGATTTTCAGTGGAACTAATATATATTAATGGGGGGATGAACCAAAATGAAAAATAAAGAATCCCACTCAAAAGCACCTATTTATGAGGCTCTAATGGAATATAAAAAGGCAAGAGTGGTCCCTTTTGATGTTCCAGGGCATAAGCAAGGACGTGGAAATGCTATGCTTAGAGAATTTTTGGGTGAGCAATGTCTTTCGGTAGATGTAAATTCAATGAAGCCACTTGATAATCTTTGCCATCCAGTATCAGTTATAAAGGAAGCTGAAGAACTTGCAGCGGATGCTTTTGGGTCAAAATATGCATTTTTTATGGTAAATGGAACAAGTTCAGCAGTTCAAGCTATGATTATGAGTGTTTGTAAAAAAGGTGAAAAGATTATAATGCCACGTAATGTTCATAGGAGTGCAATTAATGCATTAGTAATTAGTGGAGCAGTCCCAATTTATATAAATCCAGGTATAAACAGAGAACTTGGAATACCACTTGGAATGTCAGTTGAAGATGTAAAAAAAGCAATTAAGGAAAATCCAGATGCAAAAGCTGTACTTATAAATAATCCGACATATTATGGAATTTGTTCAAATTTAAAAGAGATTACTAAAATTGCACATGAAAATGGAATGTATGTTTTAGTAGATGAAGCACATGGAACACATTTTTATTTCGGAGAAAATATGCCAGTATCTGCTATAGAAGCAGGAGCCGATATGGCAGCAATTAGCATGCATAAAACAGGAGGTTCTTTAACTCAAAGTTCTTTCTTATTATTAAATTGCGATTTGCATGTTGGATATGTTCGTCAAATAATAAATTTAACACAAACAACGAGTGGTTCGTATCTTTTAATGTCATCACTTGACTTAGCAAGAAGAGATCTTGTACTTCATGGTAGCGAAATTTTTAAAAAGGTAACAGAACTTGCAGAGTATGCTAGGGAAGAAATAAATAAAATAGGTGGTTACTATACTTTTTCAAAAGAATTAATAGATGGAGATACTGTTTATGATTTTGATACAACAAAGTTATCTATATTTACTAGAGGAATAGGACTTGCAGGTATAGAAGTATATGATATTTTAAGAGATGATTATGGTATACAAATTGAATTTGGTGACATAGCTAATATTTTAGCCATTATTTCTGTTGGAGATAAGAAACTTTCACTAGAAAGATTAATATCTTCATTATCAGAAATTAAAAGATTGTATTCAAAAGATAAAGCAGGAATGTTTGATCATGAGTATATAAATCCAGAAGTTGTACTTACTCCTCAAGACGCATTTTATTCTTCAAAAGTTTCTGTGCCTATAAATGAAAGTGATGGAAAGACATGTGCTGAATTTGTAATGTGCTATCCACCGGGAATACCAATTCTTGCTCCAGGAGAAAGAATTACTAAAGAAATTCTAGAATATATAGAATATGCAAAGAAAAAGGGCTGTTTTCTAACTGGAACAGAAGATATTAAAATTGAAAATATTAATATTGTGGAGGATAAATAGATGGAGCTATGGTATACAGAACAACATACAGACAATGTCAGATTTTCAATTAAGGTTGAAAAACAATTACATAGTGAGCAAACAGAATTTCAAAGAATAGATGTTCTAGAAGCAAAAGAATTTGGAAAGTTTTTTACCTTAGATGGATTAATGATGATAACAGAAAAAGATGAATTTATTTATCATGATATGATAGTACATGTACCAATGGCAACCAATCCTAATATTAAAAAAGTTTTGGTTATTGGTGCTGGAGATGGTGGAACAATAAGAGAACTTACAAGATATAGTACTATTGAAGAAATTGATATGGTTGAAATAGATGAAAGAGTTGTGGATGTATGTAAAGAATATTTTCCAATAACAGCATGTAAACTTGATGATAAAAGAGTGAAAATGTTCTTTGAAGATGGCTTGAGATTTGTACGAGGCAAAGAAAATGAATATGACTTAATAATAGTAGATTCTACAGATCCATTTGGACCAGGAGAAGGATTATTTACTAAGGAGTTTTATGGAAATTGTTATATAGCATTAAAAGAAGATGGGATTTTAGTAAATCAACATGAGAGTCCATACTATGAGTATCATGCTAAAGCAATGAAAGATGCACATGAAAAAATAGTGAATTACTTTCCAATTATTAAAGTATACCAAGCACATATTCCAACTTATCCATCAGGACATTGGTTATTTGGATTTGCTTCAAAGAAATACGATCCTATTAAAAATCTAAATGCAGATGATTGGAATAAGTTAGACATAAAAACAAAATACTATAATACAGACCTTCATATAGGATGCTTTGCATTACCTAATTATGTGAAAGAAATGTTAGAGGGTATTACTGAATAATAAAAATATAATGTATGAAAATAAGGCATTTTTTCAGATGCCTTATTATGTTAGGCTTTGATCTAACATATATGTTATTACTTTAAATGGATATTTATAAATAATATAAAGAAATTGGAGGAATTAGAATGGGAAAAGCTTTAATTATTGGTGCTGGCGGTGTTGCTAGCGTTGCTATTCATAAATGTTGTCAAAATTCAGAGGTGTTTGAGGAAATTTGTATTGCTAGTAGAACTTTATCAAAATGTGATGCTATAAAAGCTTCATTAGAAGGAAAGACTAAGACTAAAATACAAACTGCTAAGGTAGATGCTGATATTGTACCTGAGTTAGTAGCACTTATTGAAAAATTCAAACCAGATGTTGTGCTAAATCTTGCACTTCCATATCAAGATTTAACAATAATGGATGCTTGTCTTGAAACAAAAACTGATTATGTGGATACAGCTAATTATGAACCACTTGATACAGCTAAGTTTGAATATAAATGGCAATGGGAATATAAAGAAAGATTTGAAAAAGCGGGAATCACAGCATTACTTGGTAGTGGTTTTGATCCAGGAGTTACAGGAGTATTTAGTGCTTATGCTCAAAAACATTATTTTGATGAAATAAACTATATTGATATTTTAGATGCTAATGCAGGTGATCATGGATATCCTTTTGCGACTAACTTTAACCCAGAAATTAATATTCGTGAAATTACAGCTAAGGGTAGTTATTGGGAAGAAGGAAAATGGGTAGAAACAGAACCTCTTGAATTAAAAGAAGTTTATGATTTCCCAGAAATAGGACCAAAGGATATGTATTTATTACACCATGAAGAATTAGAATCTTTAGGATTAAATATTAAAGGAATTAAGAGAATTAGATTTTGGATGACATTCTCACAAAAATATATAACACATTTAAATGTACTTGAAAATGTTGGTATGACTTCTATTGAACCAATTGAATATGAAGGAAAACAAATAGTTCCATTACAATTCTTAAAGGCAATTTTACCAGATCCAGCATCACTTGGACCAAGAACAAAGGGTAAGACTAACATAGGATGTATTTTCCAAGGTAAAAAAGATGGAAAAGATAAAACTTACTATGTTTACAATGTATGTGATCATGAAGAATGTTATAAAGAAGTTGGCTCACAAGCAATTTCATACACAACTGGAGTTCCAGCTATGATAGGTGCAAGCTTAGTAATGAAAGGGTTATGGAAGAAACCAGGAGTATATAATGTAGAGGAATTTGATCCAGATCCATTTATGGAAGAATTAAATAAATGGGGATTGCCATGGAAAGAAGATTTCTCTCCAACTTTAGTTAAGTAATATAAGAAATTGAAATAGAAGAAAGTCGTTAGGCTTTCTTCTATAACTTTTCACGGTTACTTGTCCGCAAAAGATAGTAGAAGGCATTAACTGTTAACTAAAAAAAGGAGGAATTTTAATGAAAGATATAGATTTAAGTAAATTACCATCTCCATGTTATGTGGTAGATGAAAGACTTCTTAAAAAAAACTTAGAAATTTTGAAATATGTTCAAGATAATACAGGCTGTAATATTATTCTTGCAACAAAGGCATTTTCAATGTTTTCAACGTTTCCCTTAATAGGAAAGTATCTAAAAGGAGTTACATCAAGCTCTTTACATGAAGCTAGACTTGGATATGAAGAAATGGGCAAAGAAGTACATATTTATGCTCCAGCATATAGAGAAGATGAATTTGATGAAATTATGAAATATTCTGATCATATAGTGTTTAATTCATTTAGCCAATGGAAAAAATATAGAGATAAAGTTAAAAATGCTAAAGGTAAAAAAATTGAATGTGGTATTCGCATTAACCCAGAGTATTCTGAAATAGAAACAGATATCTATAATCCATGTTTTGAAAATTCAAGAATGGGAGTTACTTTAGCTAATTTTAAAGAAGAAGAGCTTGAAGGAATAGATGGATTACACTTCCATACTATGTGTGAACAAAATTCTGATACTCTTGAACGTACAATAAAAGTGGTAGATGAAAAGTTTGGAAAATACATTAAGAAGATGAAGTGGATTAATTTTGGTGGTGGCCATCATATTACCAGATCAGATTATGATATAGAAACCCTAATAAAATCTATTGATTTTATAAATGATAAGTATGGAGTAGAGGTATATCTTGAACCAGGCGAAGCTATTGCTTTAAATACAGGTTTTCTTGTATCTACAGTTTTAGATACAATGAAAAATGGAATGGATATAGCAATACTAGATACTTCAGCAGAATGCCATATGCCAGATGTACTTGCAATGCCATATAGACCTAATATTATAGGAGCAGGAAAGCCTAATGAATTTGAATTTACTTATAGATTTGGAGGACCAACTTGTCTTGCAGGTGATATAATAGGAGATTATTCATTTAAAGAACCATTAAAACCAGGAGATAAACTTATATTTTGTGATATGGCTATTTATTCAATGGTTAAAAATAATACATTCAATGGTATAAACCTTCCTTCAATCGTAAAATATAGTGAAGAAAAAGGTATTGAAATAGTAAAACAATTTGGATATGAAGATTTCAAATTTAGATTATCGTAAATGAGTTGAGTTTCATGTTTTCACTAACCAATTTACATTTACAGGACTTGAAGAGGTAGTAGAAAAGTTAAAAGGAAAGCCAATATATATTTCAATAGACTTATATGTATTAGATCCATCAGTATTTCCAGATACAGGAACACCAGAAGCTGTAGGAGTAACTTTCAAAGAATTATTAGGTGCAATTTTAAAGGTTTCAAAACTAAATATTGTTGGAATGGACGTAAATGAACTTTCACTTAGGACATATTAATTATGCCAATAACCAAACATATAAATATAAAAAATGAATTGTGTATCTTGATACATGATTCATTTTTTTTGATATTTCTACTAAAATGAAATTTAATAATGTATAATTTAAATTGAAGTATAATTACAGCATAAGGAGAAAGATAATGGCTACCATAAAAGATGTCGCAAAAAAAGCAGGAGTATCTGTAGGATCTGTATCAAGGTTTATTAATAACTTTGAAGTAAAGCCTAAAACAAAGCTTGCAATAGAAGAAGCTATAAAGGATCTTAATTATGAACCAAATGTTTATGCAAGAGGATTTAAAATTAATAAAACTAATACAGTAGCATTGATAATTCCGACAGTGTGGAATCCATTTTTTGGAGAATTAGCTTATAATATAGAAAAAAGTTTAAGAGAATATGGAATAAAGATGATTTTATGTAATTCACAGGACAACTATGAAATTGAACTACAATATATAACTATGGCTAAACAAAATAAAGTTGATGGAATTATTGCAATAACCTATAGTGATGTAGATAAATACATACATTCAAATATGCCAATAATAAGTATTGATAGGTATTTTTCAAAAAATATAACGTATGTAACTAGTGATAATTTTGAAGGTGGAAGAATAGCAGCAAAAGAATTAATAAAAGGTGGTTGTCAAAGTATAGCATTTATAGGATCAGGATCAAAAATAGATAATGCCACAAGAAATAGAAAAAAAGGTTTCGTTAAGTATTGTGAAGAAAATAATATATCTTATAAAGTTTGCGATTCGTTAGGACAATCAAAAGAATTTGGAAGAAAATTAGATGAATTCCTATATGATAATTTTGAAAATAAGAAAAGAATTGATGGAATATTTACAATAACAGATGAGTATGCATTTGAAGTAATTGAAAAACTAAATGAATTTAACATTAATGTACCAAATGATGTACAGGTAATAGGATATGATGGAATGAAATTGCATCATAAGGATACTATTAAGATATCGACTATAAGACAACCTATTGAAAGAATAGCACATGAATCTGTAAAAGCACTTATTAGTATAATAGATAATAAAGAAATAAAAAAGGAAATCATACTACCAGTAAAATTCATAAAAGGATTTACAACTAAATAATGTTTTAAATTAAGTTGGAATAAAATTTTAGAAATTAAACTGTATTTCAGCTTTTTTATGTTTAGATTAGAAATGAATTTTTAAAAGCTAAAACTTATATATTTTAGATAAAAATAAGATAGAATATAAAAAATGAAAACGTTAAAATAATACTTGACTAAAATAAGTTTTAGTAATATATTTAATATATGAATAAAATGAAACGTTTCAATTTACTAAAGGAGGATTTAAAAATGGCAATAAAAAAAGATTTTAATAAAACAGCTCAAAGCATATTAAAATATGTTGGAGGAAATGAAAACGTAATCAGTGCAGCTCATTGTGCTACAAGATTAAGATTAGTTCTTAAGGATGATAAAAAAGTAGATTTAAAAAAAATAGAAGAACTTGAATTAGTAAAAGGTAATTTCAATAATGGAGGACAATTTCAAATTATTTTAGGGACAGGCATTGTAGATCAAGTATATAAAGAATTTGCTGAACTTGCATGTATATCTGAAGTTAGTAAAGAAGAGTTAAAAAAAGTAGCAACAGTTAAATTAAATATTCTTCAAAGATTTTTAAAAACATTAGCAGATGTTTTTGTTCCAATATTACCAGCATTAGTTGCATCAGGATTATTGATGGGATTAAACAATTTATTAACTGCTAAAGGATTATTTATTTCAGGAATGTCACTAGTAGAAGCTTATCCACAATTCAATCAGTTGGCAGAAATGATAAACTTATTTTCAAATGCAGCCTTTGTATTTTTACCAGTATTAATAGGAGTCTATGCTACTAAAATATTTGGTGGAACACCAGTATTAGGTGCAGTAATAGGTGCAATTATGATTCATCCAGATTTATTAAATGGATATGGTTATGGTAAAGCAGTAATAGATGGAACAGTTCCATACTGGAATATATTAGGGATAAATATTGCTAAAGTTGGGTATCAAGGTACAGTTTTACCTGTAATAGTATCATCATTTGTATTAGCAAAATTAGAATGTAAATTACGTGAAATCGTTACCCCTATGCTTGATAATATTATAACACCATTAATATCAGTATTAGTTACAGCAGCCTTAACATTTACTGTTATCGGACCTATTATGAGAACTGTTGGAGATTGGATGACAGCAGGTGTTATGTGGTTATTTTTCGATTTAGGCCCAATAGGAGGAGCAATTTATGGAGTTGTATATCCATTATTAGTTATAACAGGTATGCATCATAGTCTTGTAACAGCTGAAACTCAAATTCTTGCTAATATAGGTACTTTAGGTGGATCACCTACATTTGCAGTTGTTGCAGCGTCTAACGTAGCTCAAGGAGCAGCAGCTTTAGCCGTATTTGTAATAATGAGGAAGGATGCAAAAATGAAAGGTATAGCTTCAGCTTCAGGAATATCAGCGTTACTTGGAATTACAGAACCAGCTGTATTTGGAGTTAACTTAAAATTAAAGTATCCATTTATAGGCGCATTAATAGGGTCAGCAGTTGGATCAGCTTATGCTACATTTATGAAAGTTTTATCACTTTCACAAGGACCAGCAGGATTACCAGGAGTAATAGTAATAAGACCACAATCAATGATTCAATATATGGTAGCACTTACAATATCATTTGGAGTGACATTTATAGTAACAATATTTTTAGGAAAAACAGTAGGTGAAAAAGGTATTATTAATAAATATGCTAAAAATCTAAAAAAGAAACAAGTTACTGAGTTATTAAATTAAAAGTGTTAATTAGAAAAATTCAGTATTATAAGTAGCTTTATTTATACTATTAATTTTAATTATTAAGAGGAGAAAACTTATGGAATGGAGTAAGGAAGATAGATATAGAAGAATAGAAAATGTATCAAAAGAAGAATTAAATGAATTAAAAGAAAAGGTTGATAAGTGTCCTTATAGGCAAAAGTTTCATATTCAACCTAAGACAGGACTTTTAAATGATCCTAATGGATTTAGTTATTTTAATGGAGAATATCATTTGTTTTATCAGTGGTTTCCACTAGGTCCTGTTCATGGAGTAAAGTATTGGTATCATATTTCATCTAAGGATTTAGTAATTTGGAAAGATTGTGGTATTGCATTGCAACCAGATAAATATTTTGATAGTCATGGAGTATTTTCAGGGACAGGATTAGTTAAGGATAATAAATTACATTTATTTTATACTGGAAATACAAGAGATGAAAATTGGATTAGACATCCATATCAATGTTTAGCTATAATGAATAAAAATGGTGAAATTAAAAAGATGGATAAGGCAGTAATAGATTCTCCACCAAAAGGATATACAGATAATTTTAGGGATCCGAAGGTATTCAAAAATAAGGATAAATATTATTGCTTGATAGGTGCAGAAACTAAAGATAATCAAGGAACAGTAGTTTATTATGAATCAGATGATTTACTATCTTGGAATTTAAAAGGTGAAATAACTACAAAGTTTAAAGGTAATAGTAGTGGATTTATGTGGGAATGTCCAGATTATTTTGAATTTGAAGATAAGGGTATATTAATGTTTTCACCACAAGGAATTGAGCCAGATGGAGATAAGTATTTAAATATATTTCAATCAGGATATCTAGTTGGGGATAAAATTAATTTTAAAAATGGAGTATTTAATCATACAGAATTTAAAGAATTAGATAGAGGATTTGATTTTTATGCACCTCAAACAATGGAAGATGAAAATGGAAGAAGAATATTAATTGGATGGCTTGGTTTACCAGGGGTAGATTGTATTACAGATAAAAATGGATGGGCTCATTGCCTTACAATTCCTAGAGAGTTGAAGTTAAAAGGGAACAAACTATTACAATTGCCGGTAGAAGAATTGAAACGTTTCAGAAAACAAGAAAGAAAAATATCATTTATATTAAAGAATGAAGAAAAGATTTTAGATAAATTTAATGAAAAAACATATGAAATGATTTGTAGTTTTGATAATTTCAATGGGAAAAAAATAGGAGTAAAGCTTAGAGTCGGTGAAGATGAAGAAACAATATTTTATTATGATTTAGAAGAAAAAAAACTTGTCTTAGATCGTAGTAAATCAGGAGAGTTGTGTACAGAAGAATATGGAGTCACTCGCAAGTGTAAAATGGATTGTAAAGAATTAAAACTTCAAATATTTGTAGATACATCATCAGTTGAAATATTTGTGAATAATGGAGAAGAGGTATTCACAGGCAGAATATTTACAAAAGAAGATAGCACTGGTATTGGCTTTTTTGCTGATGGAATTACAAATTTAAAGGCGAGTATTTGGGATCTTTAGATAATGAAAATCAAAAACCATCTTTAAAATTAGATAATTCACTTTATGATAAGCTACATAAAAATAATTCTTGATTATTTTTATATAGCTTATTTCTTATATTAGGTCAACATTTACAATTTAACATTTGCTTTACGAGTATTTTACATAATAATAAAATTCTATTAACTTGAAAAGAATATACTAGGTTTAGATAAATAATGATTTTAAAAGTTAATATTTAAATTAAAGGGGATGTAATAATGAATAAGACAGTGAAAAGAATTTTGGGGGCAATGTTAGCTTTAGCAATAGTGATAGGGGTAGGCTATACAGCTAATAGTCAAATAAAACCTCAAGCAGTAGAAGCCGCATCAAGTGCAAATTATAATGGTAAAACACCCAAGTATATATTTATGTTTATTGGTGATGGAATGAGTTTTCCGCAAATTCAAGCAGCTCAATATTATAAGGGTGTAGAAAAAAATGGTGCAATTGATGCTAAGAAAGGTAATTATCCAACCCAAGAAAAATTATCATTTATGAACTTCCCGGTAGCAGGAACAGTAACTACTTATGATTCAACATCACTTTGTCCAGATTCAGCTTCATCAGCTACTGCTCTTTCAACAGGGAATAAAACATTAAGTAGCGTTATTAATATGGATGAAACAAAAACTAAGTCCTATGAAACAATAGCAGAAAAATTGAAAAAGCAATTAGGATATAAGGTTGGAATAATATCATCAGTAAATATAGATCATGCAACTCCAGGTGCATATTATGCTCATGTGCCATCTAGAAGTAATTACTATGATATGGGACTTGAACTTGTTGATTCTAATTTTGATTATTTTGCAGGCGGAAAGTTTTTATCAGATGATTCTAAAGAGGTAAAGGAGCAAGGAAAGACACCAATAGAAACTTTAGCAAAAGAAAAAGGATATACAGTAGTTAATACAAAATCAGATATGGAAAATTTAAAGAAGGGTGACAAGGCAATTGCAGTTTGTCCAGATGATGAAGTTGAAAAGGAAAGTGGGGCTATAAAATATAACTTAGATCGCACTGGGAGTGAACTTACACTTGCAGACTACACTAAAAAAGGTATAGATGTACTTGATAATGATAAGGGATTCTTCATGATGGTTGAAGGAGGGAAAATTGACTGGGCTGGCCATGCTAATGATGCAGCATCAAATATTCATGAAACAGAAGGTTTTAGTGATGCAGTACAAGAAGCAATTAATTTCTATAATGCTCATCCTAAGGAAACACTAATTTTAGTAACAGGAGATCATGAAACTGGTGGACTTACAATAGGATTTGCAGGAACAAATTATGATACTTATTTACAAAACTTATCTAATCAAAAGGTATCATATACAGAATTTGATAGAAATGTTGCAAAATATAGGGAAAATAAAACATCTTTTGATGATGCAATGAAAGATGTTGAAACAAATTTTGGTCTTAAAAGAGCAGGATCAAGTGATGAATCAACAAAAGGTGGAATGGTATTAACAGTATCAGAAGAAGCAAAAATTAAGGCAGCTTATGAAAAGAGTATGATTCCTAAAGATGATAGAAAATTAAATCAAGATGAATATGTAATGTATGGAACCTATGAACCATTTACGGTAACATTAACACACATCTTAAATAATAAATCAGGAGTTTCGTTTAGTTCGTATTCTCATACAGCAATACCGGTAGCTATGATGGCAAAGGGATTAGGTCAAGATTTATTTGCAGGATACTATGATAATACAAATGTATTTGATAAGCTTAAATCTATAACTAAAGTGAAGTAATTAATATATTATCAGAGTACTATAGCCTGTAATTAATATAAAGGATAAGCAGTTAATTTTTGAGCTTGTCCTTTATAGAAATTGTAATATTAGTTGATTACAAAAGAAAAAATGGTGATTAGAGTCAATTAAAGAGGAGAAGGTTTGAATGTTTAAGGATTTCCACAGACGCAATACGATTCCAATAGTGGTAACGTTAATAGCTATAATTTTGCTTATATTTTTACCCAATAAATTTCCAGAAAAGATATATGAAAATACAGAAAGAGTAGCTGCAAGGGTAATGAGTACAGATGAAAGTTTTATTAAAGATACAGGACTTATAAAAATTGGGGAACAGCTATGTGATGTAGAAATACTAGAAGGAAAATTTAAAGGAAAGATGACTAGAGGAACTAATACATTAACAGGATCTCTTGAACAAGATAAGATATTCGAAGTTGGAGATAAAATATTAGTAACATTAGACTATTCAGGTGATGAAATTAGAGTAGCAACACTAGTTGACCATTATAGGGTTAATTATGAAATTTTACTTATAGCCATTTTTGTAATTGTTCTTATTGGTTTTGCAGGCATAACAGGTATAAAATCGATTTTATCTTTTATATTTACGGTTTTAGCTATGTGGAAGGTTTTAATACCTTTATTTTTACAAGGATATAATCCTGTAATAGTAGGCGTAATAACTACAATGATATTAATAATTACAATAATAGGATTAGTTTATGGAATAGATAAAAAATCACTGGCTGCAATAACTGGGTCATTATCTGGTGCACTTGTAACTTGTTTTATGGCATTGTTTTTTGTAAGTAAATTTAAAATTCATGGGGCAGTTATGTCATACTCAGAATCACTTTTATATTCAGGATATGAAAATTTAAATCTAACACAAATATTTATAGCGAGCATATTTATAGCATCTTCAGGAGCTGTTATGGATGTAGCAGTAGATATTACATCAGCAGTTGCAGAAGTAATAGAAAAAAAGCCGAGTATAACAAAAATAGAAGCTATTAAATCAGGACTTAATGTTGGGCGTTCAATTATGGGTACTATGATGACCACATTGCTACTTGCATATTCAGGAGGATATATTGGATTACTTATGGTATTTATGGCACAAGGCACACCTATAATAAATATTCTAAATTTAAAGTATGTGTCTTCTGAAATACTACATACTTTAATAGGTAGCTTTGGGCTTGTAACAGTAGCTCCATTTACGGCATTAGCAAGTGGGATTTTGTTAGCAGGAAAAGATGAAAAATCTAAAATTATAGAGAATAATGTAGAGGTTTTGAGATAAGTAATATAAATTTGGGTTAATTTATAAATTCAACTATGGGTTAAGAATTGGAAAATTATATGTAAGATATTTAAATAATAAATAGAAAAATAAAAGTGCTCTAATAATGATTAAAAAATCAGTTTTGAGCACTTCTTTTTTTATGTATTATGGTATAATATATGAAAAAAATAGGAACTACCCACTGTAAGGATATTAAAGTAGTTACGTTTCATATACTTTAAAGGTGTAGTTTATTATAATGGAGGGATTTTATTAATGAAAATATCAATATTATACAGTAGTAGAACAGGAAAAACTGAAAGAGTTGCAAAATTAATTGCGGAAGGAGTAAAAAGAGTTCAAGGAATAGAAGTTAAGACTATGAAATTAGATGAAATTGATAAAGAATTTTTAAAAGATTCAGAAGGAATCATTTTCGGGACACCAACTTATTATGCAAATATATCTTGGGAATTGAAGAAATGGATAGATGAATCATCAGAGTTTAACTTAGAGGGAAAGCTTGGAGCAGCATTTTCAACAGCTAATTCCATTGCTGGAGGATCGGATATAGCATTGCTTACAATTTTAAATCATATTATGGTAAAAGGAATGTTAGTATATTCAGGAGGAGTTGCGTTTGGAAAGCCAAAGACTCATTTAGGATATGTACATATAAATGAAATTGAAGAAAATGAAGATGAAAATGCTAGAATATTTGGTGAAAGAATTGCAAGGAAGGTAAATCAAATATTTTAGTATATAAATAAATTAGAATCTAGATATCTATGAAAATAAGGCATATGAAAGGAAGATGTTATCATGAATGAAGTATTACAAAACATACTAACAAGAAGAAGTGTAAGAGAATTTAAGACAGAACAAATAAAGGATGAGGAATTGGATTTAATCTTAAAAGCTGGAATATATGCACCAAGTGCTATGAATAAACAAAGCTGGCAGTTTACTGTTGTTCAAAATAAAGAAAAAATAGAATTACTTGCAAAAGTTGTTAGAGAAGCTTTAGGCAGAGATGCAGGATATAATTTTTACGCTCCTCCAACTTTAATTATGTTATCCAATGAGAAAGATAATACAAATGGTCTAGCAGATTGTTCTTGTGCATTAGAAAATATATTTTTAATGGCTAATTCATTAGGAATAGGGTCATGTTGGATTAATCAATTAAAAACTATTTGTGGTGAAAAAGAAGTTAGAGAAGTATTAACAAGTTTTGAGATACCTGAAAATCATATTGTCTGGGGAATAGCATCTATTGGATATTCTAATAATGTAGCTAAAGAGCATGAAAGAAATGATGGAGTTGTTAAATTTGTAAAATAAAGGACAAAGATACCTAACGTGAAAATTAGGATTAGGCGTATAAACCACTAAAATAAGCAAAGAACCTAAAAATTAGGGATTTGCTTATTTTTTTATACAAAAAAATTTTTACATATAATACAGCCTTTTTAATTAAATTTTATTTATAAACGTAATATTTCTAATTTATTTATTTTCAATCTCTGAAGATACATCTATTCCCCTATGCTCAACAGCTGTAGAGAAAACTATTTGAGTTTCTGTGTTTCCAAATTTCTGAAGTTTTCCAATAAAAATATCTAACTCTAAAGTTGTATGATAAGCTACCTTAATTAACATAGAATATTTGCCTGTTATACAATTACATTCAAGCACATTTGGACATTTGGCAATAAAGGGATAAAATTCTGATTTTTGCAGAGGTGTCATTTCCAAATTTATAAATGCTTTGATGTTATATCCAAGTTTTAAAGGATCTACATGTGCCGCATATCCTGTGATAACTCCTGATTGTTCTAATTTTTCAATTCGTGCTGATACTGCTGGTGTTGATAAAAAGACTTCTTCAGCTAAATGTTTAAGGGGATAACGTGCATTTTTTTGTAAAAGTTCAATAATTTTAAAATCAATTTTATCCATTAACTGTTCCTCTATTCTTTATAAATTTTTGAATATGCTTAAATTGAATAATAAAAAAACATATCAAAATAATACTTGGTTTTTGATACGCTTCTTTGCGTTATTTTATTAAATTATTTTTAAGTTTAATTGATAGTATTAATATATGTTGCATAATTATTCATTAGATAATTATA
>Ga0183100_1000945_pt1 | contig 17068 bp, 15 predicted proteins | sample Biomet2_FD_127789 | JGI IMG/M metagenome (GOLD analysis project Ga0183100, IMG submission 127789) | Microbial communities from bioreactor (seeded with anoxic lake sediment) at LBNL, California, USA - Biofuel metagenome 2 | ecosystem: Engineered > Bioreactor > Anaerobic > Unclassified ...
CGCCGTCGGGCTCTGCGGCGCAGGCGCAACAACGACCGCCCCCGGCGGCGGGGCGGCCGGAGCCACCGTCCCAGGCGGCGCGGGTATCGGCGACGCGGCGGTCACAGGCGCAGTGGTCACGGGCCCGGCGACAACCGACGGCGTGGCCGCAGTCGGCGCGGGTGGAATCGTGGAAGACTGCGATTTCGAGCCGCCGGAAAACAAATACGGTTTTTTCAGGATCGCAAGCCCCAATACGACGGTAACGGCCAGCGCCACGGCGCTTACGATTATCATTTTGTCACCGCGAGTCAGTGGCATGCCTTCCCCCTCTTCAACATAACAGTCCTGTGCAATGGTATCGCGCCGGAACGCTACCCGAGCTTGCCCTTTCCCTCAAGTGGGAACCGTACACGGCGGCAGCCTTGCGACAGCATCGGGTCCGGGACCCGAACATTGCAAACCGTCTCCGCAAAAAAATAGCCGACGCCACCCCTTGCCGGTCGTCCGGGCTGGCGCTACGAGTCGGTGTCGGTATCACACCGGCATCCGACGCCCTGGAGTCCTGTATCATGAAACGATCATTTGCGGCCCTGTTCCTGGTCCTGGCCCTGTCCCCGCAGGCGTCCCACGCCGGCGTCACCCTGGACGGCGACACCTGCCAGCAGGTCTTTGACAACCCCAAAGCCGAAAATATCTCCTGTCACACCGGCTTTCAGCTGGACCAAATCACCCGAAGCAAACTTCAGACCAATTCCTTCGGCCTTATTTCCGATCTGTCCTGTTCGGCCCAGATCAAAGCCCGGCGGTCCGAAGTCATTGGCAAAGTGCATACCGGCGGCGATGTGCATCTGCCGCAGCAGGAAGTGCAGTGCCGGGTGCTGTCCGGCAACGATCCCGTCAACGTCCGGTTCCATCTGGCCCCGATGGTGCGGCTCGATCCCGCCGGCAAGGCCGTGGACGCCCGTCTTGGCGTGCGCGACGTCACCGGCATTCCGGAACCGATGGCGACAGCCGTGGCCGAATTCCTCAACGGAGAGCCGACACTGCGCCAATCCCTCATTGAGGCGGCCAACGAGATCATCCCCAATCTGCCCAAACGGTAGACGCGCACCACGCCGGAAACAGGCGCTTTCTCCCCAACGCCGCTTCCGGCCGCAATCCCGGATTGGTCGAGGCCTGTTGGCAGCGGTTACAACAGGGCAGGCAAAGAGTCCACCGGCCGCGCCGGACACGGCGTCTGCGGCCAGCGGGCCAAAACGGCTTTTTTCAGGGAGATGCGGCGCTCCCGCCCGGCCCACCCTTGCCACACTGTCATGCCCCCAAAGGCCTCCCCCCGCCGGCAAAAAAAGAAACGGCCGCAGACAGATGCCTGCGGCCGTTTGTACGATAAAAACCAGTTGCGCCGCTTAGATGACTTTATTGAGCGCGTATTCGATGATGCCCTCGGCGCCAAGTTCGCGCAGGCTGGGAATCAGATCACGCACGGTGCCTTCGGCCACCACGATTTCCACGGACAGCCAGTCCTTGTTGTACAGACCGGCCACCGTCGGCGCAGTCAGACTCGGCAGCATGGCCATGATGGCGGGCATTTTTTCCTCGGGTACGTTCATCTTGAGGCCAACGAGGCCCTCGGCCCGCAGCGCGCCCTGCAGCAACAAATCGAGATGCTCGATCTTGCGGCGCTTGAACGGATCTTCCCAGGACTTCTTGTTGGCAATAAGCTGCGTGTTGGTCAGCAGCAGCTCGGAAATGATGCGCAGGCCATGGGCCTTGATGGTCGTGCCGGTTTCGGTCACTTCCACGATGGCGTCGGCCAATCCCTCGACCACTTTGGCCTCGGTCGCGCCCCAGGAAAATTCCACCTCGACGGGCACGCCCGCGCCGGCAAAATACTTCTTGGTAAAGTTGACGAGTTCCGTGGCGATCTTCTTGCCGGCCAGATCTTCCGGACGCTTGTAGGGGGCATCGGCCGCCACGGCCAGCACCCAACGGGCCGGACGATTGCTGACCTTGGAATAGACGAGGTCGGAAACGACGACCACATCGGATTCGTTTTCGAGGATCCAGTCCTTGCCGGTCAGACCGCAATCCAGGGTGCCGGTTTCGACGTAGCGGGACATTTCCTGGGCGCGGCACATGGAGCAGGTCAACTCGGGGTCGTTGATCTCAGGGAAGTAATTGCGGTGATGCATCCGGATCTTCCATCCGGATTTCTCGAACAACGCAATGGTGGCGTCCTGAAGGGAGCCTTTGGGAATGCCGAGCTTGAGCATGTTTTCACCGGCCATTTATTTATAAACCTCCTTGGGATCGAAGACCTTGGGCGAGCAGGTGCGCTCGCCAGAGCTTGTGATCTCGGTAAAAAAGCAGGATTTGTAGCCTTCGTGACAGGCCGCGCCGCCGATCTGCTCGACGAGCAGCAACACGGTGTCGGCGTCGCAGTCGAGGCGGACGTTCTTAACGATCTGCACATGACCGGACGTGCCGCCCTTATGCCAGAGTTTCTGCCGGCTGCGGCTGAAATAATGGGCTTCCCCCGTCTCCAGGGTTTTGTCGTAGGCTTCCTCGTTCATGTAGGCGAGCATCAGGACCTCGCCCGTGCACGCTTCCTGGGCGATGGCGGGGACCAGGCCGCCGCACTTCGCAAAATCGGGTCGTTTCATCGAAATATTCCTTTGTCCAAGGCAATGGGAACGTTTTTGTATAAAATGCCTCTGCCGGGCACAAGGGCTAACATGCACGGTCACCCAATCGTGACCTGGCTAGTCGCCCAAATCCCCGCACTCGCCCCGAAGCTGGCCGCAGGCCGCCGCGATATCGGCCCCTTTGCTTTTGCGCAGCGTCGTCGTCAGCCCCTTGGCCTTGAGCGTCTCCTGAAAGGCAAACATCCGCTCAGGCGAAGGCGGCCGATACGGCAGGCCCGGCGTGGCGTTATAGGCAATCAGGTTCACCTTGGCCTTAAGCCGCGACAACAGCCGCACCAGTTCCCGGGCGTCCTCGACCGAGTCGTTGACGCCATCGAGCAGCAAATACTCAAACGTGAGCCGTTCCCGGGGCTTGAGCGGGTACTGGGCCAGAAGCGCAATGAGCTCCGGTAGCGGCAGCCGGGCCGCGCCGGGCATGATCGTTTCCCGCAAGGCCTGGGTCGGAGCGTGCAGCGAGATTGCCAGCGAGCACAGGCCCGAACGCCCAAGATCAAGCAGATGCCGCTCCACGCCGGCTGTCGAAATCGTAATGCGCCGGCTCGAAAAATCCAAACCCTGGGGATGGTGCAGGGCCTCAAGGGTCTGCACCAGATTTTCATAATTGAGCAGCGGCTCGCCCATGCCCATAAAGACCAGATTGCGCAACAGCAGCGGTTCGCCCCGATCGAGCAGATACCACCGGGCCACCAGCACCTGTCCAAGCATCTCCCCGGGCGTCATGTTGCGCCGAAAACCCAGCATACCCGTGGCGCAAAAGGCGCAGCCCATGGCGCAGCCGACCTGGGTCGAAAGACAGGCCGTGTAATGGTCCCGCTCCGGGATCAACACACACTCGACAGCCTCGCCGTCAGGCAACGCCAGCAAAAATTTCACCGTGCCGTCGGCGCTCACCTGCTCCCGGGCCACCTTCGGCCAGATAATGGTCGCCACCTCGGCCAGCCGGGCCCGCAGGGATTTGGAAACGTCGGTCATGGCGGCCACATCCCGACACCCCTTCTGCCACAACCATTGCCATACCTGACGCGCCCGGTAGGGCGGCTCGTCAAGCGATATAATAAGCGCTTCCAGCTCGTGAAACGTCAGGTCGATAAGATTCGTCATAATTGGGTACGGGAAGTACAATGCAAAACCGGGGGAGGGAACCCTTTTTTGCAAAAAAGGGTTCCCTCCCCCGGCCCCCCACCTTCCCTAAAAACGCTTCTCGGTTTCGTGTCACCAAAAACAGATGGCCCCTGCGAGGGAGTTCGGGGGGCATCATGCCCCCCGATGGGGTGGGTCCGGGAGGGGCAACGCCCCGCCCGGCCGCCGGAGGCTCTTTTTCTCTAGTGTAATCCCTGCCTGTCCCAGTAGCGGCGCACAAACTGTCCGGCTTCCTCACGATTGGTGACGTCGCCGGCAATTTGGGCCTTAAGCAGCGCATCGCGGATCAGACCGATGGCGGGGCCGGGTTTCAGTTCGAGCAACTGCATGATCTGCGCGCCATTTAACAGCGGTTCGAGCATTTCCTCGGGCGTTTCGGTCCGCTCGAGCATTTTCATGTTGTGATTGAATTCCTTGTAGGTGCCGCCTATGGCCTTGATGTCGGCCCGGGCCATTTCGATCAGGCGCGGGTACTGATCCATGGCCTTGAAGCGGCGGATGCCCCGGTCGGTGAGCATGAAGTGGAAGCGCATATGGCCGCGCACGAGGTTGCACACCAGATCGACTTCGTCAGGGGGAAAGCTCAGCCGCGAAAGGATCTTGCGGGTCACCCGGGCGCCGACCTGATGATGCTGGTAGAAGTGCAGCTCCCCGCAGGCGTATTCGGCCGTGTGCAGCTTGCCGACGTCATGGAAAAGGCAGGCCAGGGTGCCGTACCAGTCGTAGGGCAGCTCTTCGGGGTAATGGCGCATGACGGCAAGCGTCTGCTCAAAAAGCGTGTACTCGACGCCTTCCTCGGTTCTTTCCTTGATGCGGGCCAGGGTGGCCACTTCGGGCATAAACCAGTGGAGGATCATGGTGTCGTAGAGCAGTTCGACGAAGGTGGCCATATTCTCGGCCTCGACCTTGCGCCACTCATCCATGATGTCCTTGACCGAAACGTAATCGAGGATACGGCGCGAAGCCCGCAGGATGGCCATCAGCGTGTTGGCTTCGACCGGAATGTTGTAGTTGGCGGAAAAGCGCAGGGCGCGGACGGCGCGCAGATAATTTTGCCGGATGGATTCGTCGGGGATGCCGATCAGACGGACCTCGCCGCCGGACAGATCGGCAAAACCGTCGTGGTCCTGCTGCTGATGGGGCAGGTAGGGGCTGGCCAGATGATCCGGCATGAGGCCCTGATGTTCCAGACGATTGATGAGCCGCTTGGTGAGCCGGGCCACGGACTCCTCGGGATGGGAGGCGTTGGCGGTGTCGGCCGGATGAAAATAGAGCATGGTATCGCCGCTTTGGGCACGGGCATAGGCCCCGTCCTCGGCATACGGCTCAACGGCTGGAAACAGCTTTTGCAATTCGGCCAGGGGGGCGTCCGTGGCCAGATCCAGTTCCGGCGCACCAGCGCTCAGGGCTTTTTCCTGAAGCGCGGCGTTTATGACGTAGGCGTCGTAGCCGTTGCGCATGATGGTCTTGCAGATGGCGGTGGCGTCCTTGAAGGGTTGCGCCATGGGGTAAAACCTCCGGATACGGCGTTTGGGTCGGCGGCCGCGCAGGCCGCCAACCGGCGACCCGCTCCTTAACTTCTACGGCAACAGCCTGACACGATTCATTTTCAAGATACCCGCACGATGGTCCAAACCGTTCCGTCAGATCCCGGCCGACGGGCCCAGATCGTGGACGATCACGCCGCCAACGACCGTCAGCATGACCCGACCGGTCAACGACTGACCAAGCAGCGGCGTGTTTTTACTCTTGGAGCGCATGGTCTCGGGGGTCACGACCCAGGATTCTTCCGGGTCGAAAAGCACAAAGTCGGCCGGATCGCCAGGGGCGAAGCGGTTGACGGGAAGTCGGAAAATCTCGGCCGGCCGCCAGGCGAAACGGGTGACGATGTCCTCGGCGGACAGGCGTTCCTGGCGCACCAGCTCCCACAGGCTGGCCAGGGCGGTATCCAGGCCGGAAATGCCGTTTTTGGCCGCTTCGAACGGCGTTTCCTTTTCGTGGGCGGCATGGGGGGCGTGGTCCGTGGCCAGAATGTCGATGACGCCCGTGTGCAGGGCTTCGATCAGGGCCAGCCGGTCGTCATCGGAACGCAGGGGGGGGCTCACCTTGGCCATGGTGTCATAGCCGAAAAGGGCCGTGTCGGTCATAAGTAGATAATGCGGGCAGGTTTCGGCCGTGACCCGGGCACCGCGTTTTTTGGCGTCGGCAATCAACTCCACGGACCGACGGCAGCTTATGTGGGCCAGATGCACGGGCACGTCCAGATATTCGGCCAGCAGGATATCGCGGGCGACCTGGATGGCCTCGGCCGCATCGGGCTGGCCGCGCAGCCCCAGACGGGCGCTCATGGCCCCTTCGTTGGCCCCGGAGCCCGGGGCCATAAACGGGTCCTCGCAGTGGTCGATGACCAGGGCCAGATCCGCAGCGTATTCAAGGGCCCGACGAAAAATTTCGGTATCGGCCACGGGCTGGCCGTCATTGGAAAACGCCACGCAGCCGGCGTCCAGCAATTCGCCCATGGGGGCCAGTTCCCGGCCGGCCAGACCGACGGTCAGCGCGCCTATGGGGAAAAGCCGCGGACCGTTTGGCCAGCTTTCGGCGGCCCGACGCAGCATAAAGCGGGTCACCGAGGCGTTGTCATTGACCGGATCGGTGTTGGCCATGCACATGATGTTGGAAAATCCGCCCCCGGCGGCGGCGGCCAAACCGGTTGCGATGTCTTCCTTCCATTCCTGGCCGGGCTCGCGCAGATGGGTGTGGGCATCGGTCAGCCCCGGCAAAAGGAGCAGGCCCCGGCCGTCAAGACGCCTGGCCTGGGGAAAGGTTGCCGCCGGATCGCCCGGCACAAGCTCCACAATCCGGCCGTCGGCGCACAGCAGATCCCAGGCTCCGTCGCGGCCTGGAACGCGAACGTTTTGTACCGCGAGACCTTCGAGCGTCACAGCGTTGCCCCTTTTTCCTTGCGGGTGATATGCAGATATAAAATGGCCATCCGTACGGCCACGCCCGAGGAAACCTGGTCAAGAATCAGCGAATTGCCGGCGTCGGCCAGATCCGAGGCGATTTCCACGCCCCGGTTGATGGGGCCGGGATGGAGCACTTTGACGTCAGGGGAGGCCTCGCGCAGACGGTCGGCGGTCAGACCAAACCGTCGGGCATATTCGCGCAGATCGGGAAGCAGCCCGGCTTCCTGCCGCTCCAGTTGCAGCCGCAGGCACATGACCGCGTCCGCACCCCGAAGCGCCGGGGCAAGCTCATTGTAGACGTCAACGCCCAAGGCCCCGGCGTCTTTGGGCAAAAGCGTGCGCGGCGCGCAAAGCCGCACGTTGACCCCGAGCATGGGGAGCAGTCGGCAATTGGAGCGGGCCACCCGGGAATGGGCGATATCGCCCAGGATGACCACGGTCTTGCCGGCGAAATGATCCCCCCAAACTTCCCGGAGGGTGAACAGATCGAGCAACGCCTGGGTCGGATGGGCGTGCCAACCGTCACCGGCGTTGATCACGGCGCAGGACACCCGCCGGGACACGAAATCGGCCGCGCCCGAGGCCGAATGGCGAATGACGATGGCGTCGGGGTTCATGGCCTGGAGCGTCAGGACGGTATCCTTGAGGGTTTCCCCCTTTTGCAGCGAACTGCCGGTCTTGGCCAGACCGAACGTGTCGGCCGAAAGGCGTTTACCGGCGATATCGAAGGAGGTTTTGGTACGCGTGCTGGGTTCCGCGAAGAAAAGGACGACGCTCTTGCCCTTGAGAGTCGGAACCTTTTTGACGGGTCGGGCATTGATTTCCTGGAACGAGGCAGCGGTGCGCATGACCACTTCCACGTCTTCCCGGGAAAGCTGGGACACGTCGAGAAGATCCTTATGGGGCCAGTTCATGGGGTTTCCTCGGGACGAAAATTTTGGCGCGCGCCCATGCGCGTAAGCCGACCGATATTTTCACAAGCCCCACGCGGCGTCAATGCGGGCTCGTCCGATTCTTCCCGAACTGCCCACCGCCAGGACTCCCCGCCTAACCCAACCGGGCCAGCGCCTTTGCCAAATGATCGCGCCACACGGCCGCAAACCCGGTATCCTCGACAAGCCCGGCCAGCCGGGCCCGGCAGCGGATGCCGGCCGCTTCGAGCACGCCGCGCCACGACGACGCCGTCTCGCCGGCCAGATCGCAGCAGGCATGGGCCCCAGCCACCGTCAAAAACGGCAACAGCCAGACTTCGGCAACGCCCAAGGCGACGAGCGTCTCCCGGATGCGGACCAGATCGTGACACGGCGCGCCCCGCTCACGGGGCATGGTGCCGAACAGGGCCAGCGGATCGCGCCGGGCCAGCCGTTCCCGCAACACGTCGTAAAATCCGGCCCCGGGCGGCGGCGCGCCATGGCCCATGACCACCACGCCGTGCCCGGCCGTACGCCGGGCAGGCACAGCCGCCAAAATCGCCCCGGTCACCCGGTCCACATCGGTCAGATCGGCCAAAAGCGGCGCGCCGACCGAAAGCGAAAGCGCCTGCCCGCCATTTTCCAAAAACCGACCCAGCCCGCCAAGCATCTCGTGGTATTCCTCACCCGGCACCACGTGCAGGGATTGGACGGCCACGGCCGTGACGCCGGCGGCAGCCAGCTCTGCCAGAACGTCGAGCACCTGCCGGGCTCCGCCAAAGGCGGCGGCATTGCCGTGCTTGCGCCCGACCGTACGGGCCAGCTCCACGCGGCAATCGGGATGCTCCGCCGCCACCTGGGCCCGAAAGGCGGCCAGAGCGGCCATGGCCCCCGGCTGCCTGGAGCCATGGGCCGCCAGGATGATGCCCCGGGACATCAGGACCGCGACTCCACAACCGCGACATACCCGGCCAGGGCGGCCGTAGCCGTCGTCCCCAGGATAAAAAGGGTCACAAGGCCGCCGGAGAGAAAGGGCAGGGTCAGCCAAAGAGGCGGCACGTTGAGGGCTTCGGCCACCGCCGCCTGGACAAATTTCAACAACCCGATGGCCGCCACGCCGCCCAAAAGTCCCACAAAGGCCGAGCCGCTCACAAACGGCCCGCAAATATAGCCCTCCGTGGCCCCGACCAACCGCAAAATCTCCATTTCCTCACGCCGGCGCAGCAGCGATAACCGCACGGTATGCCCGACGACCAGGGCCACCAACAGCGCCAGGATGGCCGCCAGCGGCAAGGCGATGCGTCGGCCGACAAACCCCACGGATTGGGCCACGTCCACGGCCAACGGATTGAAGCGCACTTCGCCCACGCCTTCGACCGCAGCCAACCGGCCGTACATTTCCCGGGCAAAGGCCTCGTTTCCAGGCGGCAGACGGAAGGCCAGCAGCATGGTGGCCGGCAGCGGGTTTTGCCCGGCAGCAGGGAAGGTCAGATCCGCCCCCTTGCCCAGGGATTGGCGCATGACGGCCAGCGCCTGTTCCGGGGTAAAGGCGCGGGCCTCGACCACGCCGGGCAGGGCCCGCATCCAATCCATCTGGCGCGCCGTCAGGCCGGCATCGGCCCCGACCTTCCAATAGATCTGGAACTGGGCCTGCCCCCGGCCATTGGCGAAGGCGCCATCCACGGCCGTGGCCGCCAGGGCGAACAGGCCGCCCAGAAAGACGGTCACAGCCACGCCGGCAACCGTCGCGGTCAGGGACCAGGGCCGGCGCAACACGTCGAGGATGCCCAAAAGGGCCAGACGCCCGATCATGCCGTCTCCTCCGAACCGTCGCCCTCTGCCGCCGCGCCGACATCGAACCCGCCCGGGTCGGCTTCGCCGCCATCCAGACGGATGACCATGGCGTCCGGCGCGGCGGCCACCAGCTCCCGGTTGTGGGTGGCCATCAGAATGGCGGTCCCGTGGGCGCTAAATTGCCGAAAAATATCGAGCAGACGCAGGGCCAGAGCCCAATCCAGGTTGCCGGTCGGTTCGTCGGCCAACATGAGCTTGGGGCCGGCCACCACGGCCCGGGCGATGGCCACGCGCTGCTGTTCGCCACCGGCCAGCTCGGCGCAGGGACGGTCGGCAGCCTCGGCCAGCCGCAGGGCGATTAAAACCGACTGCACCCGCCGTTCGAGCCGGACCTTGGGCATGCCACGCACCACGAGCGGCAGGGCCACGTTTTCGTAGACCGTGCGATCGAGCAGGATCTTGAAATCCTGAAACACGACCGACACGTCCCGGCGCAACTGACAAAGCTGCGTCGGCCGGATGCGCGCGAGGTCGTGCCCGGCCACCACGGCCTGCCCGCCCATCAGCGGCAGACTGCCGTGCAGCAGGCGCAACAGCGTGGTCTTGCCCGACCCCGACGGACCGGTCAAAAAGGCAAAACAGCCCTTTTCCAAAGAAAAGGACAGATCCCGGAAAACGACCCGTTTGCCGAAGTGAAAGCTCAGATCGCGCACAAGCAACATGAATGGACCGCTCCCCTGCGGGTCAGGCGTCGGTATCGAGCAGCCGCCGGGCCATTTCCGCTCCGGTATCCCCGCCGCCGACCATGCGGGCCAGTTCCCCGGCAATGGCCGCCCCGGTCAGACGCACGCAACGGGTATTGGTTTGGCCATTTTCCACGGACTTTTTGACCTGAAAATGGCGATCCGCCAAGCTGGCCAATTGGGGCCAGTGGGTGATGAGCAGGATTTGGCAGGTTTCCGAGAGCTTTTTGATGTAGGCCCCGACGCTGGTCAGGGTCAGGCCGCCGATGCCGGCGTCGATCTCGTCGAAAATGAGCGTCGGGCCGCCCGGTTCGGCGGAAAGCGACATGAGCGCCAGCAAAAAACGCGACAATTCGCCGCCCGAAGCGATTTTATCCAGCGGCTGGGGCGGCTGGCCGGGGTTGGGCCGCCACAGGATGCGGGCCTTGTCCTCGGTCAGGGCCGGACGGTCGGCGGCGACCGGCGCGTAGACCTCGGCCGGCACAAAATCGAAAATGACCCGCACGTCCTTGGAAAAGCCCAAGCCCCGCAAAATTGCTTCCAATGCGGCCGTCAGCCGAGCGGCGGCCTCCCGGCGGGCGGCGTTGAGGGTGGTCAGCACGCCGGCCAGGGCGTCGAGCAACCGGACCTCTTCCCGGGCCAGACGCTTGCGATCCAGACCGCAGGCATCAAGGAAATTCAGATTGGCTTCGATCTCGCTGCCAAGCGTCACGATCTCGGACAGGCTTTTTTTCAGCTTGCGCCGCAACTGGGCCAGATCAAAAAGCCGTTTTTCAATGGCTTCGGCGTCGTCATCGGCATTTTTGGCCGGCCGGCGGCGCAGGCGGGCGCTTACATCCTTCATGTGATGGCGGAAGGAGGCCACGGCTTCGACATCGGCGACAAATTCCGGATAGATGGAACTGGCGTGGAGCAGCTCCCGATGCAGGTCGGCCAGGGTGTCGAGCAACTTGGGCTCGCGCTCGATGCAGTCCAGGGAGCGGGACAAGGCTTCCGCCGCCTTGCGGGATTCGACCAGGGCGGCGCGCCGGGCGAGCAGATCGTCTTCCTCGCCGGGCTTCGGGGAGACCTTGGCGATTTCGGCGTGCTGGAACTCCAAAAACTGCCGTTTTTCCTCCAGGGCGGCGGCCTTGGCGTCAAGGGCCCGGATCTGGGCAGCGACGTCGGCCAGTTCGTGCAAGAGCCGGTGCCGTTCGGCCAACGGCGCGGGATCAGGCAAAAATCCGTCGAGCAACGCGGCCTGGAAGGCCGGCTGCAATAGCCGTTGCTGGCCGTGTTGGGAGGCATGGAGCAAAAGCGTCGGGCGCAGGGCGGCGAGGGTCTCCTTGGAGGCCAGGGCGTCGCCCACATAGACCCGGCTGCGCCCGCTGCCGGCGGCCAGTTCCCGGCGCAGAATCAATTCCTCGCCGGCCTGGACGAACAGCGCCTCGACCACGGCCTTCTCACAACCGGCCCGCACGAGATCGGTGTGCATTTTTTCGCCGGTCAGGAAATTGACCGCCGAAATAATAAAGCTTTTGCCTGCGCCGGTTTCGCCGGTCAGGACGTTTAAGCCCGGGCCGAATTCCAGCTCCAGGTCATCAATGAGCGCCAGATTTTTAATGCGAAGCACTTCGATCATAATATTCGTATGCGCCTATTGCCGCAGACGCGGATCCAGGATGTCGCGCAGACTTTCGCCTATAAGGTTATAGCCGAGCACCGTCAGCAAAATGGCCAGCCCCGGAAAGATCGACAGCCACGGGGCCACTTCGAGCACTTCCTTGCCTTCCATCAGCATATTGCCCCAGCTCGGTATGGGCGGCTGCACGCCAAGCCCCAAAAAGCTTAAGGAGGATTCGGTCAGTATGGCCCCGGCCACGCCGAGGGTGGCGGAAACAAGCACCGGCGCGATGGCGTTGGGCAGGATATGGAAAAAGAGTATGCCCGGCGCGCCCATGCCCGACACCCGGGCCGCCAACACGAAATCCCGCCCGCGCAGGGCCAGCGTTTCAGCTCGCACCAGCCTGGCCACGCCCATCCAGGAGGTCAGCCCGATTACGACCATGATGTTGGTCAGCGACGGGCTTAAAAAGGCGATGACCGCCAGGATCAGGAAAAACGACGGAAAGCACAGCATGACGTCCACGCCGCGCATGATGCCTTCATCGATAAGCCCGCCGAAATAGCCGGCGCAAAGCCCAAGCGCCAAGCCGATGGAGACGGACAGGCCGACGGCCACAAAGCCGACCCAAAGCGACACCCGGCCGCCATAGAGCAGTCGGGCCAGCACGTCGCGGCCCAAGGAGTCGGTGCCCAGCACATGATCGGGGCCGGGCGGGGCCAGGATGGCCTCCACGTCGATGGTGGTCGGGTCCTGGGGAGAAAGAAACGGGGCCCACAGCGAGGCCAGGGAAATCGAGCCGACGAGAAACAGCCCGGCCCACAACATGCCGTTCCCCGGCAGGAACCAACGGAAAATCCGCCCGACAAAGCTAGTCACGGGATGGCCCCTCCTGGCGAATGCGCGGATCGGCCAGGGCATAGCCGGCGTCGGCCAACAGATTGCCGGCCAGGGTCAGTATGGCCCCGAGCACGAGATTGCCCATAATCAGCGGATAGTCCCGGGCCATGACCGACTGATAGAACAGTTGCCCGAGGCCCGGCAGGGCGAAGATGGATTCGATGATGACCGAACCGCCGATAAGCCCCGGCACGGACAGCCCGAGGATGGTGATGATGGGGAGCAGGGCGTTTCGCAGGGCGTGCTTATAGATGACCATTGCGCGGGGCAGTCCCTTGGCCCGGGCGGTCAGGATGTAGTCCTGGCGCAGCACTTCGAGCATGGACGAACGCATGAAGCGGGACAGCCCGGCCAGCGAGCCGAAGGTATAGATAAAAAGGGGCAGGGCCAGATGGCGGGCCAGATCGATCACTTTCCCAACGGGGGACAGACTGGCGAAATCCATGGAGGTCAGGCCGGAGATGGGCAGCACGGACCAGTATATGCCGAAAAGGAGCATGAGGAGCAGGGCCAGCCAGAAGCCGGGCACGGCAAAGCCCACGAAGACGAATACAGTGGCGGCCCGATCGAACAGGCTCCCCTGCCGGCAGGCCGAGGCCACGCCTATGGGTATGGCGATGACGAGGGTGAGCAGCAGGGAGACGATGTTCATGGAGAAGGTCAGGGGCAGGCGTTCCTTGATTTTGTCCCAGACGGGGCGATGGTCGCCGGAGAAGGATTGGCCGAAGTCGAACCGGACGAGTTTACCGAGCCAATCAACATATTGGACGGCAAGCGGTCGGTCGAGGCCGTAGAGTTGTTCGAGTCTGGCCCGGGTTTCGGCGGTGGCCAGGGGATTTAAGGTGGTCTGCATATCGGACGGGGAGCCGGGAGCGAGATGGATGACGGCGAAACTGATGCAGGTGATGCCGAAAAAGATGCCGGCAACCCAGAGGATTTTGAGCAGCAGACGTTTGGCCAGGGCGAGCACGATTTTCGGACTCCTTGGGGAGCATTTTCGTCCCCCATCACAGGGCCGGTATGTACGGGAAACGGGGTTGGAAGGAAAGGGCGTGGGGAAAAGTGCAACTTTTTTAAAAAAGTCGTTGACATTTTTCGGGCCGCGCGTAGGATCTCTCTTCGTTGCGGGGCTGTAGCTCAGTTGGGAGAGCGCTTGAATGGCATTCAAGAGGTCGTGGGTTCGATTCCCTCCAGCTCCACCACAACAAGCATATCAAGGGGTTAATCCAAAAGGGTTAACCCCTTTTTCTTTTGTGTCTCCGCCAGCACTGCGCCAACGGGTTTTGTTGGCTCCCCTGTAGGAGCAGCACAAGGTTTCGCAGAAGTGAGCCAGCATGAGCACCCGGAAAAGGTCGCTTGAGATTTTTTCAAGAGGCCGCCCACCCTTCGGCTTCTTTTTCAGAAACAAATTTTTCCAGGAACTTTCCGTAGCGATATGCGAAGCGGGAGATGACGGGCGCTTGGCGGATGTTCAAGCGGCCCGGTCTTCCCGTTTGGGTGTTTGGACTTTTCTGGTGATTAGAGGTGGTCAATCGGGGGAATCATGGTTTCCCTTCGGTGATGAGGGGTAATGATAATCCATCGGAAGCTGAGGGAATCGGCAACTTGTAAGGATTCCTTTCAAGTTCGAACCGATGGATAATTTTTCATCAAGAGAATCGGATGATTGGATTCGAAGCGGCCCGTCGTTGAGTCTTGAGGGTTGTCTGCTCCGTACCATCGGTTTCGGTTCGGAGCATGCCAGGTGTCCCATGGACCAGAATGGGCGCCCAGGATGCGGAGAGTGGAATTTTTTCAATGCGGCCAGGTCGTTCCCCCTTGTCATCGGGGTGGGATGATGGGTAAATAGATATCAGGCTTTGGCAACAGGCAAATCTGATATTAATTACCGGTGTTCTGATCCATACTTTTTAACCAATGTCACGGGGAGCAAGATGATCACACAGGTTAAGATTTATGCTGACGATAATACTTCGGAATATGCAACTGATTTAATTCGATGTGAAAAAGTTATTTCCGAAGACGATAAAGGAAATGAAACGGAACATCAGGATTTAATCGATAAATATGATTTTCATTCTAGTAAAGAATTGATCCAATACGTATCAGATAGACTGAGTATTGATCCTAGTATTTGTAAAATTATTAGTTATAAAATTCTTGTCAATGCGATATCTGGTTTTGATAGAATTTTTTTAAATAACACCACATCAAGTCTAAAATCATTCCTTAATATCCACAAGAAAGTTAAAGGCTGGATAATTACCAGTGACTACTGCATAAAAGATAAAAATAAAAAAAATAGAATTGCATGTTTTACAATTATTCCATACATAGCTCCCCTAGACATGATAATTAATACTATTAAAAGACTGGCACCAAAAGATATTAAGAAGACGAGAAAAATTTCAAATGAATTTATTAATTTTTTGAGAAGTGGCGTTGTGTATAATGTTTGTATAAATCTTCAAAAATTTAATGCTGTGATTTCATCACAAGGAGAAGCCGAGAACCATCTTAATGACATCATTTCAATGTACCGTTCTTTTATTAGATCTACAGAAAAAAATACCGTTTATTTCGAAGGTGTCATTAGGGATGTCAAGATGTTGAAAGAAGAAATTAAAAAGAAGAGCTTCAATCAAAAATTACTGAATCATATATTATTCATTAGTTTTATGGCTGCATATTTGGCAAGAACAATAGTTCAGGAGACAGATGCAGAAACATTATCTTGGTTCCCCGATAGAGATGATATCACGGATTCATATAATAAGCTTGCCTGCAATTTATTTCATGCTCAATGTTATACCCTCTGCAACTATTCTGATCTTGATATATCAAACAAAACAATAGGAATAGGTCTTCAGACTGACAATGATTTATGGTTTGATCCTTTAATTCGCATCCCGGATTATATTGCAGGTTCATTTGCGGACTGGGATTATAAAACGAATGAGGTTAGTGATAAACATTTGCCTATGATAGAAAGTTTCGCAGCGGACAATCCCTTTCTCGCAGTGTTTGAATATGGTTTAGAAAAAGATGCAGAAAACGATTCCGACGATAATTGCAAAGTGTACTTTACAAAAAATCATCTAAAAATTATAAAAATTCAAAAAAAACAATCGCATTAAAATTAAAAGTGCCTATGCAATAGCAACCTTTGATAGTTCAAAAAATACTTTCATGATTTATAGCTATTACCAACAAATCCTTGAAGGCAACCCATAGGGATGCTGCGAGAATCGGCAACTTGTAAGGATTCCTTTCAAGTTCGAACCGGTGAATATTTTTCATCAAGAGAATCGGATGATTGAGTTTGATGTCAGCTCGGCGTTGATTCTTGGGGATTGTCCGCCCCGCACCATCGGTTTCGGTTAGTAGCGGCCCAGGGTTCCCATAGTTCAGAATTAGCGTCCTGGATGCGGACGGTGGATTTTTCCATATGGCCCGGTCTTTCCCCTTGTCATTGGGATGGGATCATTGGTAAGTTGATAACAAATTTTGATGGTCGTGGATCTGTTAAGATTGCATGTTTATTTAGGTTTGTGAAAATTTAAACTTCGTCCATCCGTTTTGGTGATGGATATCAAAATTCCAGCGATAAGGAGATCGTTATGGGTCAAGCTAAACGCGAGTTGGAACGCTTGGAGCAGCAAGAAGGGATTGCTCTCGAAATAGCCATTAAGGCAGGAGTTTTGAACCGTTGTGAATTTCATGAAGATGTTATTTTTGAAGATTCAGGAGATACTGAAGCAGCTTATAAACTTGCAAACAAAATGTTTAGTTCTGGTGAAGTGTCTGAACATTTTTCAACAAGGAGAGAATTGACAGACACAATTAAAAAAGTCATCGAAAATGCAGCGGAAGAATGCTATTCCTGTGCAAAGTGGGCTGAAGACTAAAAAGTAGCTGCCAAGAAAATGATGGAATTCATAACAAAAGACAATGTGACATTAGCGTTAGCCATCATTGGGTGTGCTCTTGGGGTTATTAATTCATGGCATCAGTTTAAAAAAGACAGATTAATTTTGAAAGTCACACCAAAAATGGTTTTAATGTATGACAATGCTGGAAATGAATCAAGAACGCTTGGAATAGAAACTATAAACCAGAGTGGTTTTCCCGTAACTATAGATGAAGTCGGATTTTCAATGGGTAATATAAAAAAGAATGGAAGAATGGCAATGGTTTTGACCTTTCCCCCGTTAGGTATCCCAGCTAAAAGTTCGTGACGCCGGCCAAGGAGGCCATCGTCATGCGGAAGAGCCGATTCAGCGAGGAGCAGATCATCGGGATTTTGAAACAAGCCGAGGCAGGC
>Ga0183100_1000946_pt1 | contig 17041 bp, 15 predicted proteins | sample Biomet2_FD_127789 | JGI IMG/M metagenome (GOLD analysis project Ga0183100, IMG submission 127789) | Microbial communities from bioreactor (seeded with anoxic lake sediment) at LBNL, California, USA - Biofuel metagenome 2 | ecosystem: Engineered > Bioreactor > Anaerobic > Unclassified ...
TGCTGGGGTTTGTCGGTACCGATGATATTGGCCTTGACGGAATTGAACAGGTCTACGATGCGCAGATTAAGGGAAAAGCCGAAAAATCATTCGTATTGACGGATATGCGCAACAAGCCGATTTTTGACTCGATTTTTTCGTATAAGGGTCCGGCTGAAAGCGACTGCAAAAATGTGCAGCTTACTATTGATGCGACCGCACAGTTTATTGTTGAACAGGCGCTTGACCGGGCCATGGCGGCAACCCGGCCACAGGCAGTCACGGCAATTGTTATGAATCCGCAAACGGGTGAGGTTCTGGCAATGGCCAGCCGACCAACCTATGACCCGAATAAATTTGGCGAATATGATCCGCTGAGCTGGAAAAATCGGGCGGTTTCGTTTATCTATGAACCGGGCTCTACTTTTAAAGCCGTGGTAGCGGCAGCTGCGCTGCAGGAAAATCTCGTTACCCCGAATCAGGTCTTTGTCGATCCCGGCTATATCATGGTTTCCGGGCGGCGCATTCAGAACTGGAGCGGGGACAGTTTTGGCACGATTAATTTTGCTGAGGTTGTAAAGCAGTCGATTAACACCGGTTTTGTGCAGGTCGGACTGCAGGTCGGGGCAGAAAAGATGACCGACTATGCAAAGAAATTTGGCTTTGGCAAGGCGACCGGAATTGAACTGCCGGGAGAAGAACTGGGGCTGCTGTTTAATCCGAAGGATATGCGCGATTCAGATATTGCCACGATGTCAATTGGCCAGAGTATTGCAGTAACTCCGCTGCAGCTGGTCACGGCGATGTCGGCCATTGCCAATGACGGGGTGCTGCTCAAGCCGCATATTGTCAAGGCTGTTTATAATGCGGACGGCTCGGTTGCTTCACAGTCGGGCAAGGAAGAGGTCCGGCGGACGATTGATTCGGCGACAGATAAAACCCTAGTCAGCCTGCTCGAACAGGTGGTAGCCAGCGGTGGCGGCAGCAAGGCGGCAGTTAAAGGGTATCGGATTGCCGGAAAGACTGGTACAGCACAGAAAATCCGCGATGATGGCAGCGGGTATATGGATGGACGATACATCGCTTCATTTTGCGGTTTTGCGCCGGTTGAAAACCCGCAGATAACCGTACTGGTCATGATCGATGATCCGTCCGGCTTTTATTATGGCGGACAAATCGCCGCCCCAATCGCCCAGGATATTTTTTCCCAGATGTTCCGGTATCTGCACATCGAACCGACGACAAATTCCTTTGTCGGACTTGATCTGCCGGCAGAAAAAGAAACATCCGAGGGAAACCGGCAGCCGATGCCGGCTGTTCCCGCGGGAAAGGCAATGGTACCGGATCTCAGCGGGCAGAGTCTGCGCCAGGGGGTTCAGACCATGACGGAAAGCGGGCTGGTACTCAATGCCGAGGGAACAGGCGTGGCTGTCAGCCAGAGCATTGCTCCGAATACGATTGTTGATCGCGATACAGAAGTTACCGTCAAGTTTAAGCCGGAGTGACGATGGTGAATTTTGCCGGTCTACGTAAAATATCTTTTCATTTCGATAGTGACGGTGTAAAATAATAGGGAATTGTTTCCCGTAATAAAAAATTCATATAATAATACAAAAGGATAAAATTCAGCGGGGAAAGTCTCTGTCTGGATTTTATTTTTCGAAGATTTCGTTGGGAGTTGAGGCTATGCCAAGTCGTGCGGTTTGGGCGGAAATCGATTTAACGGCAATTGAACACAATGTCAAAGTGATCAAGAAAAAAATTCAGGGATCGGCAAAGTTTTGCGCGGTGGTAAAGGCTAACGCCTATGGTCATGGTGCGCTGGCAGTCGCCAGAACTGCCGTGGCCGCGGGGGCCGATTATCTGGCGGTAGCAGTATTAAATGAAGCAATCGAACTTCGCGATGCCGGTTTCACGACGCCGATTCTTGTGCTCGGCTTTACCCCACTGGAGCAGTCGAGCCTGCTTGTCGACCGCGATATCACGGCAACGGTGTTCAGCATAGAAGCGGCCGAGTCGGTTTCAGCGGCTGCTGTGAAGCTGGGCAAGCGGGCCCGGGTTCATCTGGCGGTTGACACGGGAATGGGGCGGATTGGCATCCGGCCAGAGACAGCTGGAGACCTGGCGGCCCAGATTGCGGCGCTGCCTCAGCTTGAACTGGAGGGCATGTTTTCTCACCTGGCCTTGGCGGACAGCCGTGACAAGTCATTTGCCCGGGAGCAGCTGCGGCGGTTTAAGCTGGCGATTGAGAGCACAAAGGCCCATCATGTCGAGATTCCCTTAAAACATCTGGCTAACAGTGCGGCAACATTAGAAATGCCGGAGACGCATTTTGATATGGTACGGCCAGGCGTTATTCTCTATGGGCTGTGGCCATCGGCCGAGGTCGTTCGTGAGACGGATCTGCGTCCGGCCATGACGCTGAAGGCGCAGGCCGAATACATAAAGACCTTGCAACCCGGAGAACCCATTGGCTATGGGTGTACCTTCGTGACGGAGCGCGAGAGCCGGATTGCGACGTTGCCGATTGGCTATGCGGATGGCTATACCCGGCTGCTGGCGGGCAAAGCTGAGGTTGAAATCCGTGGGCAACGAGCCAAAGTTGTGGGCCGAATCTGTATGGACCAGTGCATGGTTGATGTGACGTCGGTGGAGGACATGTCACTGGCAGATGAGATCATTCTGTTTGGATCCGCTGGACTGACGATCGATGAAGTCGCAGAATGGCTGGGAACAATTAATTATGAAATTGTCTGCATGATCAGTCGGAGGGTGCCGCGCGTATACAAGTAATTTGACAGAGTTTTTATACATAGATTATAATTAACAGGATATACACTAATTGTCAGGAAATGATGCGCCGTTGCGCTTATTATATGGAGGTCGAGAACAAATGTTAGACATTAAATTTGTCAGAGAGAATCCGGAAGTTGTTCAAACAGCACTGAAAAATCGTGGAAATTCACTGACACTGGACGTATTTATGGAACTTGAAAAGCAGCGCCGGGATATTCTCGGGAAAGTGGAAGTGCTTAAGGGACAGCGCAACACGGTTTCCAAGCAGATCAGCGTGATGAAAAAGAACAAGGAAAATACCGATGATATTGTCGCTGAAATGCGCCGGGTCGGAGATGAGATCACAGCGCTGGATGCGGATCTCAGAGAAGTTGAAACAAAGCTGCGCGACATCATGCTCAACATTCCGAATATCCCGGATAAAAGCGTTCCGGTAGGCAAGGATGAAAATGATAATCCGGAAGTCCGCCGCTGGGGTGAGCCGAAGACTTTTGCCTTTGAACCGAAAGCGCACTGGGATATTGGGGAAGATCTGCAGATTCTTGATCCGGAACGGGCGGCGAAGGTTACCGGGGCTCGGTTTACCTTTTATAAAGGGCTTGGTGCCCGGCTCGAACGCTCTGTCATCAATTTTATGATGGATCTGCATACAGCACACGGCTATACAGAAATGCTCGCACCTTTTATTGCCAACAAGGAAAGCATGACGGGGACGGGGCAGCTGCCGAAATTTGCGGAAGATATGTTCAAACTCGAAGGGCTTGATTATTATCTGGTGCCGACAGCGGAGGTGCCGACGACAAATTACCATCGCAGTGAAATTCTTGATGGCGATGCATTGCCGGAATATTACAGCACGTATACGGCCTGCTTTCGGGCTGAAGCAGGATCGGCAGGACGTGACACCCGGGGCTTGATCCGCCAGCATCAGTTTAATAAAGTAGAGTTGATTAAGTTTGTTAAACCAGAAACGTCTTATGATGAGCTTGAAGGAATGACGCAGGATGCCGAACGCGTGCTGCAGCTTTTGGGCTTGCCATACCGCGTGATTTTGCTCTGTACTGGGGATATGGGCTTTACGGCGGCAAAGACATACGATATTGAAGTTTGGTTGCCGAGTGCCGGCATGTACCGTGAAATATCTTCCTGCTCGAATACGGAAGATTATCAGGCACGTCGCGCTGATATCAAATTCCGTCGCGATCCGAAATCGAAGCCGGAATATTTGCACACGCTTAATGGCTCCGGACTTGCTGTAGGGCGCACGGTGGCAGCGATTTTAGAAAATTATCAGCAGGCAGACGGATCGGTTGTCGTTCCGGAAGCTTTGCGCAAGTATATGGGTGTGGATGTAATAAAAAAGGCTGATTTATAAATTGGCCGGAGCTTGTCGCCGGACGTTTGGCGATGAGCTCTGTTTTTTATCCAAAGGGGAAGAATGCTGCGCTTTTGGATCAGCATGAGGAGGAACGATGATTATGAATACATATGTATATAAGACCGAAGGGACGTGTGCCCGTTCAATCCATGTCCGGCTTGACGGGAAAAAAATTGAGAGTGTTGCGTTTGAAGGTGGCTGCAACGGAAATCTCAGCGGGATTGCCAAACTTGTGCAGGGAATGGATATCGATTTTGTCAGGGAACGCTTTGCCGGCAATGTCTGCGGTACAAGGCCGACTTCATGTCCTGATCAGCTGGCCAAAGCTTTGCAGGCCGCTTATGAGCAAAGAGAAAAATAAGACGCCAGCGGCGCGGTAAAAGGGGTGGGAAAAATGATTTTTGACAGTCATGTTCATACCGAGGTTTCGACGGATTCGGAGATGAAGCTCGACGAGGCAATGGCAGCGGCTGCTGCCCAGGGGATCGGTCTTTTACTTACAGAACACATCGATTTTGATTTTCCTGGCGGCGGATTTGTTTTTGAACCGGCGGACTATTTCTCGCGGTATGCATCTTATCGTGGCGATTCGCTGCTGCTTGGCGTTGAAATCGGCATGCGGGAAGAGGCGTTGGAACGTAACCGGAAGCTCGCTGCCAGCGGCAACTTTGATTGTATTCTTGGCTCCGTTCATGTGCTGGAGGGAACGGATCTTTACGAACCATCTTTTTATGCCGATCGCAGCAAGCAGGATGTTTACACCGCATATTTTCGGGCGATGACTGATTTGATCAAGAGTCATGATTTTATTGATGTGCTCGGGCACATTGATTATATTGCTCGCTATGCGCCCTATGCTGAACCGGACATTTATTACCATGAATTTACGGAACAGATTCAGGAAGTTCTGCAGACGATTCTTGCGCAAGGGGTTATTCCTGAGCTCAATACGCGGCGGATCGACAGCCGCTCGGCATTAAAAGCCCTGCTGCCGGTCTATAAAGCCTATTTTGACTGTGGCGGGCGTTATGTGACCCTTGGCTCGGATGCTCATGCGACAACAGCTTTGGGAAAGGATTTTGCGGCGGCCCTGGATCTGCTGCATGCCTGTGGACTCAGACCGGTTTATTTCAGGGAAAGAAAAATGGAATACATGGACTAAATCGTCAAAAAAATTGCCGCTCATAGTTTGAGCGGCAATTGGTCTGTTTAATCTTCCTCAGGCAGGGACAGCGCGGCTTTGATTTGTGATATTTCCTCGGAAATATTCAGGTTTACCGGAGAATCCATGATCATAATCCGTTCAAGCTGACGGGCCTGCTCTGGCTGACTGGTTGAAGTCTGTTTGCCTGGATCAGCCGCATCACGGGTGTTGGTGATGACCTCATACTGGCGATCAACGTAGGCGCGGGTCTTCTTGATGATGGCCGCGGTCAGCTCGTAATTTGCATCGCTGAGTGAGGCTGGCGGTTCAAGCTGGTTGAGTGCATTTCTTAGTTGACTGGAATTTTCCTGCAGGTGTTTCAGCCGGCTGTAGGCCGTCTGCAGGCTGATGATATCCGCTTTGAAATCATGCAGGATCTGATGATATTGTTGCCAATGGTTATGAATGACATCGATATTTTTTTTATAGTCGGTATACCAGACAATAAAATGCTGCTGCTGGAGCAGCGCGGCGGCTTTTTGTTCGTCAGATATTGGCGGTGGGGCTGTTTTTTGCTGCAGGTTGTATGTGATGCCGGCAGCGCCGAGGATAACAAGGCAAAACAGCAGGAAGATTTTTCGCTTGGGGAAATATCGCCAGCCGCCGGCGATAGCAAGGCAAATAAACACAGCCAATATAATTTTTACGGCAGTAGAAGATGGAAGGTCCATATACAAGCTCCTTTAACCCTTAGATACAACCATTTTAGCATATTTTTTACGCTAACAGAAATTTTTGTAGTGATTTATTGCGAAGCCTGGGAAATACGGTTATACTGGAAACATTCAGATAAAAGAAGGCGCGGTGGACTATATTTTGAATAGAAAGTTTTTAAATGATTTTTGGCACTTGCTGCGGGAATACTGGCGGTCAGAGGAAAAGTGGCAGGCGCGTGGCCTTTTGGCAGTGGTTGTGTTTTTGACGCTTGGCGGAGTAGCCATCGCTGTACTGCTCAATCAATGGTATAATACATTTTACAATGCGCTCCAGGCTTATGATCATGAGCAATTTTGGCCGTTGATCGGCCGGTTTTTGGTGCTGGCATTTATTCACATCGCGTTGGCGGTATATGCAATCTATCTGCGGCAGATGTTGCAGATAAAATGGCGTACCTGGATGACAAAACAGTATTTGAGCCGGTGGATGAATTCGCAGGTCTATTATAAGATGCAAATCCTTGGCGACGATACGGATAACCCGGATCAGCGAATCGCGGAGGATATCAATCAGTTCGTGAGCTTGACATTGCAGCTGGCCCTGGGGTTTTTAAAGCAGGCTGTCATGCTGGTGGTATTCGTTATGATTCTCTGGAACTTGTCCGGTGAACTTACTGTCCCCATCGGTAACTATGAATTCACGGTTTCCGGTTATATGGTATGGCTGTCGCTGCTGTATGCCATCGCTGGCACCTGGCTTACACACAAGGTCGGCCGCAAACTCATCTGGTTAAATTACGATCAGCAGCGCTATGAAGCGGATTTTCGTTTCAGTATGATGCGGGTCCGCGAAAACAGTGAAAGCATCGCCTTTTACCGTGGAGAAATGCCGGAACAAAGCGGATTTAGCGAGCGGTTTGCGCAGGTAGTCAAAAATTATTGGGCGCTGATGAGGCGGGAAAAGACCTTAACCTGGTTTACGACCAGTTATTCGCAGTTGGCGATTATTATGCCGCTCCTATTGGGGGCGCCGCGTTATTTTAGCGGTAGCATACAGCTGGGGGGACTGATGCAGATCAGCAGTGCTTTTGGTAATGTGCAGGATGCGATGTCTTTTTTTGTGAATTCATATACGTCCCTGGCTCAGTGGACGGCGGTTGTAAAACGTCTGACCGGATTTAATGAACATATGACGCGTGTTGATGCAGTTAAGAGTCAGGCGGATATTTCCTTTGCCCATGAGGGCCTGGGGATCGAGGGGCTTGATCTTGTGCTGCCTGGCGGGGAAGTGCTGCTGGAACAGCTCACACTCAAACTTTCTCTAGGAGAGCGAATTTTAATTACCGGTGAATCCGGGGCGGGCAAGAGCACGCTACTGCGTTCGCTTGCCGGCATCTGGCCGTTTGCCAATGGCCGGCTGCAGCTGCCGGAGGCACAAGACTGCCTGTTTTTGCCACAACGACCATATCTGCCGCTGGGCAGCCTGCGACGGGCATTGCTGTACCCTAAAACAGCGGCATCCGTCAGTGAAGGGGAAATTCGCGAGATTTTACAGCTGTGCCAGTTGGACAAGTTTGGCGCGCGTCTGGATGAGGTGGCGGACTGGAGCCGGATTCTTTCGCTGGGGGAACAGCAGCGCTTGGCATTTGCCAGGATTTTTTTGGTGAAACCGCAATGGGTATTTATGGATGAGGCCTCGTCGGCACTTGACGAGCCGATGGAAAAGTATCTATATGAATTGCTGCAGTCGCGGCTGCCGGGAAGCAGCATTATCAGTATTGGTCATCGCAGTACGTTGCAGGCGCAGCATGAGCGGCAGCTCCGTCTGCTCGGCAAGGGGCAGTGGGAGTTTTCAGCAATCTGACAGGAGGCGGTTTTTATGCGACGGCGATTTGAGCAGGAGGACGAAGGCTGGAAAGAGGCACAAAAACCCGAAGGCATCAGCCGCGGCGAAATGACTGGGGCTGTTATGGCCGGGGCAATTTTACTGTACGGACTGATGCAGGGTGATTTGCCGGTGATTTTTTTGACGGCATCATTTTTACTCTGGCAGCTGCGGGTGTTTACGGTTACGCTTGGTCCGAAGAAGGCTGGAATTGTGAAAAATGTATTGCAGGGGCTCTGCCTGAGCCTGTTTATCGGCGCGGTTGTTTTATTGTTTTTATGAAAAAAATGGCGTCTCGGAGAATAAAAACTTATGGAATATTTCCCGGATTTATTATATAATGTAATGAAAAATGAACCAAGTTCGTATTTGATAACAGTTCATCCCTGTGTACAGAGTTTTGAGGAAGAGGTGGGCTTGTGTATCCGATTAATTTAGATATTAAGGGACGGTTCTGCGCCGTAGTCGGCGGGGGGCCTATTGCTCTGCGCAAAGTGCGGTCGCTTTTGCAGGCTGGTGCCCGGGTTTTACTGATTGCGCCGGTATTGACCGTTGACCTGGCCAAGCTGGCCGCAACGGGACAGATTGTCTGGCAGGCGAAAAAATATGAATCTGGTGATCTCAAAGGATTTTTTATTGTCATCTGTGCGACCAATGATCCGGCGGTCAATGCACAGGCAGCCGCAGAGGCCAAGCGCGAAGGGGCACTGGTCAATGTCGTCGAGCCTTCGGCGCTCAGTGACTTTTCTGTTCCAGCGCAGGTGCAGCGCGGTGATCTGCTGCTGACGGTTTCCACCGGTGGTAAAAGTCCGGCCTTGGCGCGGCAGTTACGCCGGGAACTTGAACATGAATTTGGCGATACATATGGAGCATGGCTGGAACGCCTCGCTGCGTTGCGCAGGGAAATGAAGTTCCGGCTTGAAAATAGCAGACAGCGCGAGGAATTCTGGCGGCAGGCACTTGATGTACAGGTGCTCGAACTTGTCAAGCGCGGTGAGCTTAAGAGAGCGGAGGCAAAAATTAGAAATGCAATTGATAGTTTTAGGTCTGAATCATAAAACGGCACCAGTGGAGGTACGGGAACGGTTTTCGATTCCGGCCGACAAGGTCAGTCGGGGACTCAAGCACCTGGAGGATTATGAAGCATTGAATGAAGCGGTCATCCTGTCGACCTGCAATCGCAGTGAAATGTATGCGGTTGTCGATGATGCGGAGGAAGACCTGCCGACGGTAAAGCAGTTCCTGTTTGATCTGACGGGCAATGAAGAAAATATTGATGAATACCTCTATTATTACAATGGGGAAGAATGTATCCGGCATTTATTTGAGGTGGCATCAAGTCTTGATTCGCTGGTTATCGGTGAAGGCCAGATCCTGAGCCAGGTCAAAAAAGCTTATGCCATTGCCCGTGAAGAACAGACGACGAGCACGGTTTTAAATACCCTGTTTCACCGCGCGATTGCCGTAGGCAAGCGCGTGCGGACGGAAACGCGGATTGCCTATAATGCGGTTTCTGTCAGCTATGCCGCTGTTGAGCTGGCGAGAAAAATTCTGGGAGATTTATCAGAATCCAATGTCCTTTTGTTCGGGGCTGGTCAGATGGCCGAGCTTACGGCGCAGCATCTTGTCGACAAGGGGGTCAACAAGGTATATGTTGCCAATCGCAGCTTTGACCGGGCAAAGGAACTGGCGGAAAAATTTGGCGGTGAACCGGTGGTTTTCGAAACGGCCTTTAAGCAGGCGGTGGACGTCAATGTTGTCGTGACCTCTACGGGGGCGCCGCACTATGTCGTCAAGCCATGGGAAACCCAGCAGCTGATGACAAAACGCAAAGGCCGCCCGCTGGTATTCATCGACATTGCCGTGCCGCGTGACGTTGATCCGGATGTTGCCGATATCAAGGGTGTGCAGCTCTATAATATTGATGACCTGGAAGCGGTTGTCGATGAAAATCTGAAGGAACGCGAGCGCGAAGCACGTTATGCCACGGCAATTGTTGAGGAGGAAACGTCCTCTTTGCTCGATAAATTCCGGTATTTGTCCTTCCGTCCGGTCATGGCTCTTTTATCCGATAAGGCGGAACGCATCCGCTGCCGCGAGGTGAAGCGGGCGATGACAAAGCTGCCGGATATTACGCTTGAAGAGCGCAAGGCGATGGAGCATATGACAAAGATGATTGTCCGCAAACTCTTGCGTGAGCCGATGACAAAGCTCAGCACATCGGCAGGAACCGTCCATGAACAGTTCTATGTGGATGCCATGAGCAATTTATTTAAATTAGATATGTTAAGGGAGCAGGCATGTGAAGAAAAAGATGATTATCGGTACGCGCAGCAGTAAGCTGGCACTTTGGCAGGCAGAATACATTGCCAGCTGTTTAAGAGAAAAGTATCCGGACCTTACGGTTGAATTGAAATATATAACGACAATTGGGGATAAGATTCTCGATGCACCCTTGGCGAAAATTGGCGGCAAAGGGCTTTTTACCAAGGAACTGGAGACGGAAATGCTCAATGGAGAAATTGACATCGCCGTACACAGCCTGAAGGATATGCCGACGCAGGTGCCGGAAGGATTGATGCTGGCTGCGATAACAAAACGCCTTGACCCGGGCGATGCGATTGTAAGCCCGAAATACAAGACCTTGGCGGCTCTGCCGTCGGGGGCAAAGGTCGGGACTTCAAGCCTGCGCCGCCGGGCCCAGCTTTTGCATGCTCGGCCAGATCTTGAAATTCACGATCTGCGCGGCAATGTCAATACGCGGCTGAAAAAGCTTGAGACGGAAAATTTTGATGCGATTATTTTGGCAGTGGCCGGTCTTAAACGGCTTGGCTTTGGCAGCTATATAACGGAAGTGATTCCGCGGGATATCTGCCTACCGGCCGTCGGGCAGGGGGCTCTTGCCATTGAAGCCCGGGCGGACGATAAAGTTGTTCAGGAAATGATTTCCTTTTTACAGGATGAGGCTACCACCTGTGCCGCCATTGCGGAGCGCTCTTTTTTAGGTGCTGTTGAGGGTGGTTGTCAGGTTCCCGTGGGCGTCTTTGCTGAGATGGACGCTGCCGGTCAGCTCCGCGTTGAGGCGGTAATCGCGTCTGTTGACGGCCGCCAGCTGCTGCGCGATCAGCATTCGGGTGATCCTGGAGCCGCCGCCGCATTAGGGCAGGAACTGGCAGATCGTCTGCTGGCACAGGGTGGCCGGGAAATTTTGCAGCAGATTGGACTTTTGCAGGATACATAAGAAAGTGAACGAATGGAGAGCTGGTGAAAAAACAGCTTTCCATTTTACTGTTTTAGATGGGAAGAGGAGGAAATAAGATGGCAGGTATGGTGTATTTGGTAGGTGCTGGCCCGGGAGATTATCGTCTGATCAGCATAAAGGCTTGTGATTACTTAAAAAAAGCAGATACGGTGGTTTATGACCGCCTGGCAGATGACAGGATTCTTGGCTATGCGCGCAAAGATGCAGAATTTATCTATGTGGGCAAGGCTTCCAGTCAGCATACGATGAAACAGGAAGACATCAACCAATTGCTCGTAGATAAGGCCAAAGAAGGAAAAGTTGTCGTCCGACTCAAGGGTGGCGATCCATTTGTCTTTGGCCGTGGCGGCGAAGAGGCCTTGCTGCTGCAGGAAAATAACCTGCCATTTGAAATTGTGCCGGGGATTACGTCGGCTATTTCCGTACCGGCCTATGCCGGAATTCCGGTCACGCACCGGGCTGTGGCCACGTCGTTTGCTGTAATTACCGGACATGAGGATCCGACAAAAGGCGAATCTAATATGCGCTGGGATAAACTGTCGACAGGCGTTGATACCTTGGTGTTCTTGATGGGGGTCGGGAATCTGCCGCATATCACATCGAAACTGATTGAAAACGGCCGGGCCGCTGATACGCCGGCAGCCGTTGTCCGCTGGGGTACCAAGCCGGAGCAGGAAGTCCTGGTGACGACTGTTGGCAAGGCTGCTGCCGACGTGGCACAGCGGCAGCTCAAACCGCCGGCGATCTTTATTGTCGGTGAGGTTGTCAATCTGCGGGAGAAGCTTGCCTGGTTTGACAATCGGCCCTTGTTTGGGAAAAAGATACTCGTTACCAGAGCCCGCGAACAAGCTTCGCAACTTACGGCGGCACTTGAAGAACTTGGTGCCAGCTGTATAGAAGCGCCGTCGATCCGGCTGACCGATCCGGCAGATGGCTATGCTGCTGTTGATGCAGCGATTGAGGCCATTGCCTCTTACCAGTGGCTGATCTTCACCAGCACGAATGGAGTGGAGCATTTCTTCTCTCGTCTGGCTGGCAGCAAGCTCGATGCCCGCAGCCTTGGTGGGGCGAAGATTGCCGCTATTGGTGCAGCCACAGCGGAAAAACTGCAGGCGTACGGAATTATGGCCGATGTTGTGCCGCTGGAGTTTCGCGCGGAGGGGATCGTAGAGGCCTTGACGGGGGAAATCAAACCGGGAATGAAGATTCTGATTCCACGGGCGCAGGAGGCCCGGGAGATCCTGCCGGAAAAACTGCGGGAAATGGGCGCTCAGGTGGATGTTGCTCCCGTATATCAGACAATTGCCGGGGAGATTGACGAAGCAGCACTCAGCAAGATGCTGGCAGCTGGTGAAATCGATCTGGTTACATTTACCAGCTCGTCGACGGTGACGAATCTGCTGCAACTACTTGGGAATCAGGCGGCTTTGCTGCAGGCAGTTAAAACGGTCTGCATCGGTCCAATCACTGCTAAGACCTGTATCGATCATAAGATTGAGCCGGCGGCGATCGCAGACAATTATACGATTGAGGGCCTGGTGGAAGCCATTAAGGCTTTGCTCAGTAAATAATTTTAATTAACAGGAGATGTTTTTGATGATAGATCAGAAGTTGCGGCCGCGCCGCATGCGGATTTCACCTAGTGTACGCAGTATGGTCCGGGAAACGAGCCTTGCCGTAGAGGATTTTGTTTATCCGATCTTTGTTGTTGCGGGTGAGAATGTGAAGGAAGAAATTCCAAGCATGCCGGAGTGCTATCACTTGTCGGTTGATCAGGCCGTTAAAGTGGCACAGGAAGCTTACGCACTGGGGATTCCTTCGGTTGAGGTTTTTGGCCTGCCGGAATATAAGGATGAAATCGGTTCAAGCGCCTGGGATATGACAAGTCCGGTGCAGCGTGCGATTAAGGCGATCAAGGAAGCCGTACCGCAGCTTACCATTGTCGGCGATGTGTGCCTGTGTCAATATACATCACACGGTCATTGCGGGGTGCTCTGCGGGCAGGAAGTTGACAACGATAAGACATTACCGCTTTTGGCCAAGGTTGCAGTCAGCCAGGCTCGAGCGGGTGCCGATGTGATTGCCCCTTCGGATATGATGGATGGCCGGGTTGCCACCATCCGGAAGGCTCTTGATGAAGCAGGGTTTCAAAATGTTTCCATCATGTCATATGCTGTAAAATATGCTTCCGCTTATTATGGTCCGTTCCGCGATGCCGCCGATTCGGCGCCGCAGTTTGGGGATCGTCGTTCCTATCAGATGGACCCGGCGAATTCCCGGGAGGCAATGAAGGAAGTGGAACTTGATATAGCAGAGGGTGCGGACATTATCATGGTGAAACCGGCATTGTCCTATCTTGATATTGTCCGCCAGGTACGCGATAAGATTTCCCATCCGGTCGCTGTTTATAATGTCAGCGGAGAATATGCGATGGTCAAGGCGGCAGCGGCCAATGGCTGGATTGATGAAAAACGGATTGTGCTGGAAACCCTTTTGAGCATGAAGCGTGCCGGCGCCGATATCATCATTACCTATCATGCACTTGATGCGGCGAAATGGCTGCAGGAAAAATAAAAAATCGGCTGCTGCATGTGGTCGAGCAGATATACAGGAGGGGAAAAGAATGTTGAATCTCGAAAAATCGGCAGCTGCGTTTGCTGAGGCGAAGGAACTTATGCCTGGCGGTGTAAACAGTCCGGTGCGGTCCTATCGCAGCATGGATTGCAATCCGCCCTTTATTGCCCGGGCGGAAGGCAGCAAAATCTATGATATTGATGGCAATGAATATATTGATTATGTAGGCTCCTGGGGACCGATGGTTGTGGGACATGCGCATCCGCGAGTTGTCAAGGCCTTGCAGGCAGCGGCAGAGCGCGGCACGAGCTACGGCGCACCAACGCTGCTGGAAACGCAGCTGGCGCGGCTGGTTATGGAATTGATGCCGTCAATTGAAGTGATTCGCATGGTCAACTCGGGGACGGAAGCGACGATGAGTGCTCTGCGTTTAGCGCGCGGTTATACGGGCCGCGATAAGATCGTAAAATTCATCGGTTGTTATCATGGTCACAGCGACAGCCTCTTGGTTAAAGCGGGATCAGGCCTTGCGACCTTCGGCGTGCCGGACAGCCCTGGTGTTACAGCCGGGGTAGCAAATGATACGATTACCGTCCCTTACAATGATGTAGCGGCGATTCGTCAGGTCATGCAGGAGCATGGTGAGGAAATTGCGGCGGTCATTGTTGAACCTGTGGCTGGCAATATGGGCCTTGTGCTGCCACAGCAGGGCTATCTGCTTGAACTGCGCGAACTTACAAAGGCGGCGGGAGCTCTTTTGATTTTTGATGAAGTCATGTGCGGTTTCCGGGCTTCGCTTGGCGGGGCACAGGCCGCATATGCGGTAAAACCGGATCTGACCTGTCTGGGGAAGATCATCGGCGGCGGTCTGCCGGTTGCTGCTTACGGCGGTCGACGGGAGATCATGCAGAAGGTATCTCCGGCCGGCCCGGTATATCAAGCGGGAACACTCAGCGGGAATCCGCTGGCAATGACGGCTGGCATTGAAACGCTCAGCATCCTTATGGAGGATCCGGAAATTGATGAAGAGGATCCGCGGGCAACGCAGCCGGATTACAGTCGTCAGCTGACGATCAAGACAAAAAAACTTGTGCTTGGTCTGCAGGCAGAGGCGAAAAAAGCTGGTCTGAAAGTACAGGTGCACCAAGCTGGGTCGATGTTCGGGTTGTTTTTCAATGAAAACCCGGTATACGATTATGAAACTTCAGCGGCTTCGAACCAGGAAGCCTTCAAGATATATTTCCGTTCCATGTTGGAACAGGGCATTTATCTGGCACCATCACAGTTTGAGACGACATTCATGTCAGGGGCTCATACAGATGAGGATATAGACAAAACGATTGCGGCTGCAGCCAAAGCATTTGCTGACGTAGCAGCGTTTTTAAAGAAATAAAACAAGAGCCAGTCCGGGAAGAGGAAACATTTTCCTCCCGGACTGGCTTTTTGTCTGCCGCTCGTTTTTATTCGGCGGCATCGCCGCCTTTTTTCTTGACGGTCGTTATACCGCCAGCGATATTGGTTCCGGTATGGTACGGGCTGTCTACAGCAACGGTCGGTTGGGGCAACTTGAGGCCGCGTTCTTGCATAACTTCACGACCAAGCCAGGGCTTGTCGGTGATAAAGCCATCTACGCCCATGTCGATCAGCAGGTTCATGCTCGTCTTGCTGTTAACTGTCCAGGGAACGACTTTCATGCCCAGCGCATGCGCTTCGGCAACGAGTTCGTTGGAGAGTTCTTCCCAGTACGGGGAAACAACGTCGGCGCCGATTGCATGGGCGGCCTGTACGTAATCACCTTTGAAGTCATCGATGTCAAGGCCGCCCATCCAAGGGGAAGGTCCTTTTTCATACGGCTGGCGGCACTGGCTGTCACGGCCCCAGGCAGGCTGTTCACAGGTAAGGGCTACCGTCGTGATGTTTGGATCAAGTTTTTTCATTTCCTTGAGTGTGCGCCAGTCAAAGGATTGCAGCATTACCCGGTTCTCCATATGATATTTCTTGACGATATCATAGAATTTTTTGACGAAAACTGCCGGATCTGGATTGTTTTTTGCTTCGGGAAAACTCTTGTCGTCATAGATTTTTGTTTCAATATTGAACAGAATGTCTTTGTTGCCGTAGGAATTGGCGAGTTCAAAAACTTCTTCCAAGGTAGCCATTTTTGTTCCCGGCACAGCGATCTGTGTTTTGCCGTGCGCATCATAATAGTCACCGGCTTCCGGGTTCATCGTGCCGATATCATACTGTTTTACCTGTGCCAGGGTCAGCGTGCGGATATCAAGGCGGGGATCATTCGCATTGACATATTTTCCTTCCGGTCCTTTGGCGATATTATGGTTCATTACCGGATTGTGGCTCATCACAATATGGCCGTCTTTTGTCAGCTGCATGTCCATTTCAAGGGTTGTTACCCCAGTCTCCATGCCAAACGCATAGGAAATCAGCGTGTTTTCCGGGCGGGCGTCGCGGCCGCCGCGATGGGCTTCGAGGTCAAATCCCTGCGGGATAGCCTTTGCTTGTACGGTTGGTAAAAAACTGAAATTTAATCCGGTTGCCAGGGCGGCGGCAGCAGCACCGGCCAGCAAAAATTGCGGGCAAAAATGCTTTTTCTTTGCCATGGATACAACACTTCCCTCTGTAAAAATTTGCTTGCAAAAAAAGTATAGCATTCACCGCCTGTTTTTCGATGATGAATTTGTTAGGCTTTTGTTAATCTTTGGAGAAAATAAATAAGGCCAGACACACGGTGGGTGTCTGGCCTTATTTTACGATATTATTTTCCTGTCGGTGTCAGGACGACATCAATGCTGTCGCCGTTTTTTACCGGCGTAATGAATTCAGCCGGCTGACCGTTGAGAAGAATGCTGAACGATACGCAGCTGGTCGCCGCTGGCGCCTGAAACTCGGCCGCCAGCAGGACATCGCTGATAATGGCCGGTTTTTGCGGAGTGCTGTTGCAGCAAATATCGCTGCCGTCGCGGACAATGGTATCAGCCGTGGCTGGGTGTCCGTTAACGGTGAGTTCGCAGCCTTTGAGCGGGATCAGGCATTCGCTTTTATTAAAGTATATCATCATATGCGTTGCCATTTCTGACAGGTTCAGGACATCACTGAGCTTCGGCGGTTTTGCTTCGATGAAGTCAAGGTCATCCTGATCGGCTACCGGAGTTGAGAGTGTAATAACTTCGCCGTTGCAGCGGATTTGCGGATTTGTGACAAAATGTCCGTCCTTGCCGTTTATTTTATATTTGAACTTGCGGCCGGCCGGGTCGTAGACAGCCTCGCGAATGACTTCGCCGGCACTTTT
>Ga0183100_1000947_pt1 | contig 17035 bp, 14 predicted proteins | sample Biomet2_FD_127789 | JGI IMG/M metagenome (GOLD analysis project Ga0183100, IMG submission 127789) | Microbial communities from bioreactor (seeded with anoxic lake sediment) at LBNL, California, USA - Biofuel metagenome 2 | ecosystem: Engineered > Bioreactor > Anaerobic > Unclassified ...
GAAGAATCAAGTATCAATGGATACCTTTCGATGCTTATCTCTGTTTTCAGAATCTCAAAGAACGTTTGAAATATATACTGAATAACTTTGGCAAAAAATACGACATTTTATTTTAGCCATTACTTACTTCCCGTTTTTTCTGAGAATTTCAGCTATTTTTTAATTCTTTTGCTTGATCATCAATGGCGACTCTCTGAGCCGTGTGGACAGGACAAGACTGAATAGCATTAAAACAATAAGCACTACCAGTGGCATGGTCATCGAACCTGTCAAGGGCGTTTTAAAACTATCCAGGGCAAAGATAAAAGCGATTCCGGATATCTGTCCCATAAGCAAAAGCAACCCGTTGGAAGTGCCTTCCGAAGCGGGAAAGGTTATCTCGGCGCCATACTGAAAACCAATGGGACCGGCGCTCAGCAGGAAGAACCCTAAGATTATTCCAGAAGAAAGAAGCAGCCAGTAACTGGTAGCAAAGGTTATACCTGCAAGACCGATGATAGCGCCGATGAGGGCGACAATGATAAATAGTTTCCTTTTTTTGAAATAATCCGAAAGCATGGGCATAACAAGCGCACCAAAAATTCCGCCCAAAATCATAAGACCGCCCGTAATTCCGGCTTGCGTAGTTGAAAACCCTCTTGGCCTGAGAATATCCTCTATCCACGTTGTTACACTGTTGAACACTCCCAATCCAATAAAAAAGATAAGCATCAGCAGGTAGAAACCTTTGTTGTGCAGTGTGTCTTTCAGTCCGTCCATGACAAGAGACCGTTCTTCCTGGTCGGGACGGCACGGAGCCGTGCGGGGACGTTCTTTTACCAGTATCAGAAAGATCAGCGCAGCGATAATTGAAATAACGCCATAGATGAATAACATCCCGCTGATGCCATGACCCTTAGTGAGAAAAGGCGTTAGTAAAATCCCGATTAAAATCCCGATGTACATCGCCAGGGTTCCGAGACCCGAGGCCGTGGCTCTTTCTTCGATGGGAAACCACCGGGCGGAAATTTTGGTGATGGCATTCAAAAGAAATGGCTGACCGATGGCAATGCCGATTTGCGACAGCAGCAACAGGTTGTAATCGTTGGTTACCCATCCGCGCAACAACCCGAATACCCCGGTAAGTACCGCACCTATTCCTACGCCTATACGGATACCATAAGTATCAATGATCCATGAGGCAGGAATGGATGCAACAATGTATACTATCATAAAGCACATGGAAAGAATGCCAATCTGAAGGTCGGTAACATTATAATACCTCGTGGCATCGGCAGTGATGGGCGCAAAAGTGATCCATAAAAGTTGGTTTACAGCCACAATAAACATATACGCACAAAGCACAATCCAACGATAGTTATACACCTTAAATTTTTCCGGTTCCATACAATAGATTTTTTAATGATAAAAATTTAGTCCGCTCCGAAAAGCTTTTTTTCGCCACTAAAGCACAAAGGCACCAAACCTACCTGCCGGTAGGTTTCACCAAAGTCATTTATTTAATATTCTTTTTTTGTGGGCTTTAGTGATTTGGTGATTTGGTGGCATTTTTATTTTTTTTATTTTTCGGAGTGGATTCAAGATCAAAAGCCTGATAAAAACGCATTTAAATTCTACAATTCATTAGTTTATCCTGCACATATCCTGAGCTTCCAACCCTGTGTTTACAAACGATTACGTAAATCTGAACCGGCAAATGTAGTATAATAATTATTGAAACCAACGGTTTCGGGCTATGCACCGTGCACCATCGCGAAATTGTGTCTGCATCTTATCTGGTTTTCTCTTTATATCTGTCAACCTGATTAAAAAAAGTTACATCTGCATAGCCCGCATAAATTTTACCCGAATGCCTAACGCCTTGGGGTATAAAATAGCTGTCCCCTTTGACGAATGTGTGTTTTACCCCGTCAATAATCAGATCAATCCTGCCTTCAAGCACTACGCCCCACTGACTTTCATGGGAATGTTCCGGAAGGTCGGCATCCTCGGAAAACTCCATAAACACAATTTGATGTTTCGATCCCTGCGAAAGAAATGCCCTGATTCCCTTGATGGGTATATCCGCTTCGGGCAAATCAACAATAGGTTTCGGAAATATTTGCGACATCGTTGTTGTTTTTAAAAATTCTATAAATAATCCTGTCGTGGTGGAGTGAATACATCAATAACCTCTCCGGCTTCGATCACCTCCCACGAATGTTCAATATTTTCGGGTATCGAATAGCTGTCGCCCGGATCAAGGATCTCGTTTATGTTTTGATATTTTATCCGGTATTTCCCCGAAATCACATACCCGCTTTGCTCGTTGGGATGCGAATGGAAGGGGACATTGTCGCCCGCTTTATAATTCATCCGGGTAACCATCAATTTTTGTCCGACAGCCAAAACATCAAACGACACTCCTTTAAACTCTCTGTTCGTTGCATTTTCTTTTTTTGTTATCATAATGGCAGGTTTTTTATTAAATGGTTGTTAACGATTTGCCGCTAAAAACAGGCAGGAGTTACGTACCACATCTGTCCATCATTAACGGCTATACTAAGGTGGAATGCTTCCTTATCTGCATCAGCCCGGATTGGGTTTAGTTGCTGTTGGCAACTGTACTTTTCCTTCTGCTCAACTGGTAGTCTTTCACAAGAATATTTGCAGACAGGTTAAGCTTAGAAGTTAGATTCCTAATCATATCCACTGTCAATTTCCTTTTTCTATTCAATATTTCCGATACTCTGCTTTTCCCTCCAATTTCATTAACTAAATCCGATTGTTTCAGATGCATTTCTTCCATTCTTATTTTAATGGCTTCAATGGGGTCTGGCGCTTCAATCGGGAAGTGCTTTCTTTCATAGTCGTCGATAACTAACGCCAAAATATCTGCTTCGTCGCTTTCTGGTGTTCCCGCTGGTACATCGAAAAGAAGTTCCATTCTTTTCAAAGCGTTTTCATAGTCCTTGTTTGTTTTCAATGGTACGATATTCATGGCTTTCTGTATTAAATTAAATTTGCATCAATTCTGTCATATTCAGCATGAGTTCCAATGAATCGAATGAAAGCCCACTGTTTCTCAAAGTTGAATTTAACAACCAACCGGTAAGTATTTCTTTTTATGTTAAAAACAACCCGGCTTTCCTTAAGAATACTGGCTGTTGCATAAGTGAGTTTTACGTCATTCGGAGTTTTCCATACCGAACTCATGGCTGTGTCGTACCATGTTTTCAAATATTGCTCCGAATCAGGATGCTTTTCCCAATAATCACGTAAAGTACCTTTTGCAAATATTCTTTCCATTCTTTTCTATCGGATTCCGATGCAAAGATAATACAAAGTTCTCGCAATGGGAACTTCCTGGTGGTATTTTTGGGGTAAAAATTGACAATGTTAAGTGTATGCAGGATTTTGTGAATACTTCATTATCCATCGTTACTACCCCGCTGAGCGGAATTTGCAATTCCGCTCGAAACGTTAGAATATTTGTAATTTTCTGTTCTCATAAGGTATGATATTTTTCAATTATGCATTAAATATACCCTTCCGACAGTTTCATTACGCAGAATTACATCCCGAATACTCGGGACTGCTTTGTTCCGAGCGGCAAAGCATTTGCCGCTTAGCCGGAATTTGCGGGCGTTGTCATGTCCTCATACCACAAATGCTGTTGCGGAAAACTGCTATTCGCATACCACAGAAACCCCAATTGACATATAGTTTTTGTTAGCGGCTGGCATTATTTGTCTCTTTTTATCATGTATTCTGAAAATCTTCTAATAGGTGAATCTCCATTATTTTCGACAAGCCATTTTTGATAATATTCAATCTCACTACCACCTAAATTAATTGAATATTCTATTCCCATTATGACCAGAATAAAATAAAGAATTTTGCCATCAATATGAATAAAATCAAGCTCATGCAATATTTCGTATGGCTCTGGATGATGAACTGGATCAAAAAATCTATCTTCCTCGTCATATATTCTTCTTTGATTATATTCCCAAAAATCTCCTTTCCCATATCTCGCATAGTCTCGAATTGGGTCTAATTCTTTTTTTTCTATAATTTCTTCAATCCAATCTTTCGCATGAACGTATTTATAAACAAGTGATTCTAAAGCTGCCTTAGCTAAGAATCGAGAAACTATTTTATCTTCCTTTTCAGGATCAGGAAAAGTTGGAATAATTAGACTTTTGCATTCTCCATTTGCAATAAGTTCTATCTTTTCATGATCCTCGTGGTTAAAAATAAATCCGTTTTCGTCTATCCACATTTCGACCCAGCCTCCTTTAGGATGCATTAATAAGGCTTTATCAGGCACGAGTCTTCCTTTTTTTGTTTTTATAAAATTTCTATGTCGTAGATTTTTAAAATATAATTTATCTAATAACGTTCGTTCTATTTTTATTGAAAAATAATTATTACAAGAATCACAAACTATTCCTTTTGGTAAAACATGTTCAACGTTTCCCAATGATTCGGGAATAATATGCTCTATACTTTTAGAGTTGTCTGAGTTTTTCTTACAAAATATACATCTGCTCATTCCGCAATTATTTATCTACTATCTTGCCTGTACGGCCGATATGCTTGCCGCCAACGATTGTATAACCATCCTCATGGCAGTTATTTCCCAATCCGTTATCCCTTCTTTTATTTATTAATCCAAAGCCAATCATTACAAAATCTTCCCCGTTTTAAGTTATTTTCCATATCCTTCTTCGTGCCCCTTTGTGCAATCCTTCGTGCCCTTTGTGTTACAAAAAACCCATCCATCTTCTCCCAACTCCGCTTTCCTTCCATCCAAAACACATCTCCGGGCACAAAAAATCTGGAATCAGAACACCCTGTCCCGTTATTCCATCTGCTAAAGTACACTATTTTTATTTTCAGATCATTATTGTCCGATAAAAAATTTCCTTGAAGGGCTAAAGCCCAATATTCACCGTGTCTTACTAGCTCCAGGCTTAAGCCTGGAGTTATAAATCGTAACTGCCTGAAGGACTTTAGTCCGAATATTTTTATCAGGCAACAGCGTTTCCAGATATTCTTTTTGAAAAATAACTGTCCTTCCGGCATAAAAATTCTTCTTTTTTTACTTTTAAGTCCCCGGCAGTATTTTACCCTCCGTCAACTATACAAAACCCCATTCACAAGTATCTTTTAGCCGTTCACGTGTATACAAAACTCATTCACGGGTATCTTTTACCCGTTCACGTGTATACAAAATCCATTCACGGGTATCTTTTAGCCGTTCACGAGTATACAAAACCCATTCACGGGTATCTTTTACCCGTTCACGTGTATACAAAACCCATTCACGGGTATCTTTTATCCGTTCATGGGTATACAAAATCCTCCGCCGTGAATACAACTTGCTCCGTCATGTGTACAACTTGCTCCGTCAAAAGTATTATTTGCTTCGTCGTGTGTACAACTTGCTTCGTCGAAAGTATTATTGCTTCCGTCGTGAATACAACTTGCCTCGTCGAAAGTATTATTGCCTCCGTCGTGTGTACAACTTGCTCCGACAAAAGTATTATTGCCTCCGTCGTATATACAACTTGCTCCGTCGTAAATAATACAGCTCCCGTCTATTCTATGCAGCTTTTTAGCTTACACACTTTATGAGATAGTGTCTATTAAGAAGCCATACGCCTTTTAAAAAAGAATAGTTCAGCCAAACCCTAAGGGTTTAAAAACAAAAAACAGTTTAGCTTTAAACCTGAACTTACGCTAAAACATAAAAATGCCACTAAACCGCTATTCCAGGTACCCGGCATAGTGGTTTAGTGACAAAACAATCGTTTCAGGAATAAACTTAAGGCTTTATTTCTTAATAAATTTGATGGTTTTCAGGCTGCCATCTCTCGTTGTAATCCTGAGGAAATAAATACCGGGATTAATCCCCGACAATGAAATTTTCAGTTGGTCGGAATCCGGATGATCGAAATCCATCATCCTGCTGCCAACGATGTTGTAAACGGCTAAATGCTGAACGCCTTTAACATTATTTACATTCAGGTAATCACCGGCGGGATTGGGATAAATGGAATACGTCGTCTGAACCGGATTACTGATTCCGGCTGTTCCGTTATGAATAATAAGGTATGGTTTTACATCATAAAAATTGAAATAATGATCGTTAACTATAAAATTACCGGGGATGGAATCGAAACCGTCAAGGTCGGGATTGTAGAGTGAACCATCCCACAATACAGGCGCCAGACCTGTTCCGGCAAGGGAATCGGGCATACCAAAACTAACGCGTACGGAATCGGGAAGATTGATCTGAGAGATCGGAGTTCCGTTGGCCGCCCAAACGGTATCAGCGATAATTTGATTCAATATATTATGGGTAAAAATCTCACCCCAGATTGAGTTTGAAATATTATCGCCACCAACAACCCTGTAATTCCGGTGTAAAACCCCGGAAACGCCTCCCGGAGCCTCGGCTCCGGCATGGATATCTATGGTATCGGGAAGCCATTTCCCGTTAATACGGAATTTAAAATCGAGGATGTTACCAATTTTAAATACCGGATCGGTAGTGATGGCATAAAGGCTATCTCCCAGATCCTGCATAGGTGTGGTAACGCTCCAGTTGGTGAAAGGTCCAACCACATCAACGATATCACCGGCATCCGGGTCGAAACGGCCCTCATTGATGGCGGGCTTCATGTCAACGATAAAGGTAACGGCTATGGTACCCGGCTCGGGGATGGCATAGGTGGTTTGTCCGCTCACATTAAATGCATTGTCAACAGAGAACATACAATTGGGTCCCCGGATAAGCCAGAGCCCATCGGGAGAACCGTCATTTTCAAGAGCTCCCCATTGGTAAGTTCCCGGTAAAACGATAAGGTTCATCGTCCAGATATGATCACCGGCAACAACATCGCCATGTGTACCGTCGTCGTACATTTTTTCGGCTATCCAATTATTCATGTCCCCTGTAATTTTAACATTTGAATAATGCTGAGTGCTGTCGATTAACGTAAACGTAACAGCGGGTTGGGCTTTACTGATGCCTGACAGGGCAAATAGGGCTGCAAAAATGAGTAACAGTTTTTTCATTTTATTTATTGATTTTACTTACCTGATATTAACGATGGATAGTGCAGGTTTGGTATGGCGTTTTTTTATTCAATTAATTATTTCCTTTTAAAAAGCATTGATATACAAAAAACCCGGACTTTACAGCCCGGGTTTTGAAAATATAACCTTCTCTTATGCGTACAAAAGACGATTTATGAATTAGTTTTTAATCAATTTTTGAGTGTATTTACTGCCGTCTTTAGCGAAGAACGTAACCAAATACATTCCTTTTTTCAAATCGGAGGTATTAACACTTATTGATCCTGATTTCAGGTTCTCAAATCTGGCAACTTGTTGTCCGATATAATTGCTGATGATAATCTGGTTGATATCGGTAGTCATATTGATGAACATGCTTGTATTAAATGGATTGGGATAAACAGATACATAATTATTCAAATTCATCTCAGGAATACCAATATTGGCAGGAATACTATCATTATACCAATAAATAGTATCATTAATGCCTGCGCTTATTGTATATGAGCGATTAGGCCCGCCTCCAGGGAATTCTGAATTATTCCAGTCACCATTGATACGGAACTTAAATTGAATAACATCACCTGTAAATAAGCTATCAGGAACAAAAGTCGTCTTATAAACCTTATTATCAGTTGTATATAATTTATATATTACTTTTCCCCATCCTGTAAAATTACCAGCTATATCAACATACTGGGTTGCATGATCAAATAATCCTTTGGATTCCCAATATGACATATTAACACCAAGTGTGATAGCAGGCGATGTTGTAGCAACATTAAACCAGCAATTGTATACATTAGTACCCTCACCAACTGTAAAAGTACGGTTTGGCCCACCTCCAGGAAATTCTGAAAGTGAATCTGCCCAACTTCCATTAATACGGAATTTAAATTGAATTCCTTGTCCTGTAATTAAAGGAACAGTAATAGAGTAAATACTATCAGCTGCATCAGGAATAAGATGGTATGCAGAACTACCGTTTCCCCATCCATTAAAACTACCTGCAATATCAACAAATTGAGTAAGGGGATTAAATGTACCTTGGTCTCTCCACTGAGACATATTAACTCTGAAATTAACTAAAGAGATAGTAGTATCAGAAGCAGGCATTGATTCATTGTTTAAAACGATATCATCAAAATACATCACCGTATCATTGGTAAGAGTAAGAGGATCTTCAAAGTCTGGCATAAAAGAAAAGGTAGGATAGGTTCCGGTTTTTGAAGAAAAATCAAAAACCATATCTTCCCAGCCATTTACCACTGTTTGAGGATATTTGCTAAAAATTTCCAAATTTCCTGCAGTTCCACCTTCGAGTTTAAATTTAATTGGAGAAATACGAGGTTTATACACTTTAACGTGAATATACTTATTGGTAGTAACATCAAGAGGTGTAGGAAGAGTTGTCCAGAAACCAGCCCATGGATTACCATCAAAAGCACGGGTGAATTTAACAACTTTAGTACTTGTGTTAATACCCGACGCATTAGGATTGTCCACCACTGCAAAATTAGAGGACACAGTATCAAGATGTCCGTTTGCCATGCTGTGCATAACAAAAGGTGAAGTTCCGGACTCAAAGTCGGCAATAACCTGAGCCTTAGTAAAGCCTGCCATGGCAAGCATTAGTACAAAAATGAGTAATAGTTTTTTCATAGTGTTTAAGATTTAGTTAATAATCACAAAAATTAGGTTTACAAAAATAATGGTTAATTTTACATTCGTTTGTTAAAAAATCAAAAATAACCCACAAATATAATAATTATTTCACAAAATGCTCCACATGAAATTTTTTTTTTAATTTTATTTTTTTAACGCTTTAACATTTCCCGCTATGAAAAAATTTGCTTTTTTGTTAATCATCTTTATTTTAACGACTTCCTTGGAAATCTTTTCTCAAACCCGGGCAACGTCGTTTAATCAGCCACCGGAGTGGTCGAAAAAAATAATCTGGTATCAGATTTTTGTGGAACGCTTTTACAACGGCGATCCAACCAACGATCCCAAACCGGAAAATATGTATTCATCGTCTTCCGATCCGGTTCCCGCAGGTTGGAAAATTACTCCGTGGACACAGGACTGGTATCAACCCGACCCCTGGACCGCCAACAATGGCAAATCCTTCGATTACAATCTCCAGTACCGTCGTTATGGTGGCGATTTACAGGGAGTAATTGATAAGCTCGATTATCTGAGCGACTTAGGTATTACAGCCATTTACCTGAATCCCATCAACGATGCCCCTTCCCTGCATAAATACGATGCCCGTAATTTTCACCATGTGGATGTCAATTTTGGTCCCGACCCCAAAGGAGACAACCTGATTATGGCTTCCGAAAATCCGGCAGATCCCTCCACCTGGAAATGGACTTCCGCCGATAAATTATTTCTGAAATTAGTTGAGCAGGTGCATAAACGGGGAATGAAAATCATCGTTGACTACTCGTGGAATCATACCGGAGTTGAATTCTGGGCATTTAAGGATATCGTAAAAAATCAGGAAAAATCTGCCTTTACGGATTGGTATTCCATTCTATCGTTTGATAATCCATCAACACCTCAAAATGAATTTGACTATAAGGGATGGCTCAATATTCAGAGCCTGCCGGAAATTAAAAAGATAAACATCACTACCGAACGCCGCAATGGGCTTCCTTACGAAGGCAATATCAACGAAGGCGCCAAAAAGCATATTTTCGATGTTACCCAACGCTGGCTTGCTCCGGATGGCAACGTAAACAAGGGCATTGATGGATTTCGCCTCGATGTAGCCGATCAAATTCCCATGGGTTTTTGGCGCGACTACCGGAAGTTTGTTAAATCTATTAATCCGGAAGCCTACCTGGTAGGTGAGATTTGGTGGACAAAATGGCCCGATGAACTGATGAATCCTGCACCCTACGTTGGTGGCGATGCGTTTGACGCGGTAATGTTTTACCAACTCTACCGTCCGGCAAAATATTTCTTTTCAAAATCAGACTTTTCCATTGATGCCCGGCAGTTTGCCGACAGTCTTCAGTTTCAGTGGAACAGATTATTGAATCCTTTCCGATATTCAATGATGAATGTAGCGACTACTCACGATTCGCCCCGGCTTCTTACCTGTTTTTATAATCAGGGAAAATATAAATACCTCGCCAAGCCTAACGAAGATACATCTTACAAAACCGGTAAACCAGACAAAGAAACCTATCAACGGGTAAAATTATACTTAATTCACCAATTTACCAATATCGGAGCACCACACATCTGGAATGGCGAAGAAATGGGAATGTGGGGCGCCGACGATCCGTATAACCGTAAACCACTATGGTGGAAAGAGTTTACTTTTCAGCCCGAAACAAGAACCAATTTTCAGCCAGGCAAAAAATTATACGACAACGTAGCCTTTGACACTCCGCTTTTTAATTTCTATAAAAGGCTGATCCGAATCCGTAAAGAAAATCCGGTATTAAGCGATGGTTCAATGGATTTTATTACAACAGACGATAAGACACTTATTTACAGCAGAACGAATAAAAATGCTCAAATCTTTGTTTTATTTAACACGGATAATAAAAAACGAAAACTGAAATTACCTGAAAAAAACCAATACATCAATTTACTTGATGGAACATCTTTTTACGGAAATTCGATAATGGCTGATCCTTTGTCAGGGTTTATACTTAAAAAAAGTACGAAAAACAAGTAAATTTTTATATCTGGCAAATAAATTTCCCAAATTACCTCATAAAGATTAGTATATTTGTATCTCATTCTGAAACGTTAATTTTTTAAAAAAAAAGTATACTTGTCAATTGTAAATATTTTTCCCTTATTTTTGATGTTGCAAAACGGACATAATTCATTATAATTAAATTTAATAACCAATATTTATTCAGAACAAAAAAGCGAAAATCAATCATTAACTAAATTATTAATTATCAATCTTAAAAATCAAATTTATGAAGAAACATCTACAAGTGTTTACAATCTTGTTTCTTTTTCTGTCGAGCATGATGGCTATGCAGGTTCATGCTCAGGATGTTAGGATTACAGGAAAAGTAACTGACGCCACCGATGGAAGTTCGCTTCCGGGGGTAAACGTCTTAATTAAAAATACCACAACAGGTACATCAACCGATATTGATGGAAAATTTTCCCTCAATGCCAAAGTGGGTTCTACCCTTGAATTTTCTTTAATAGGGTATACAACTCAGACGCTTGTTGTTGGCAATCAAAGGACTCTTGCTATCTCGATGAAACCTTCCATTACCGGATTAAATGAAGTGGTTATCATTGGTTACGGTCAGGTTAAAAAAGGAGATGCAACGGGATCTATCAATACATTGAGTGCAAAGGATTTTAACCGAGGAGCCATTACTTCGCCTCAGGAATTATTGATGGGAAAAAGTGCAGGAGTTGTTATAACTTCCAGTAGCGGTGCTCCCGGTGCAGGCGCAACCATTCGTATTCGTGGAGGATCATCTTTAAACGCCTCCAACGATCCATTAATAATTATTGATGGAGTTCCTATTGACAATACTAACCCTTCAGGAAGCTCAAACATTTTATCTTTTATTAATCCTAACGACATTGAAAGTTTTACTGTTTTGAAAGATGCTTCAGCAACAGCCATTTATGGTTCTCGTGCATCTAACGGAGTTATTATTATTACCACGAAAAAAAGCAAAGCTGGTAGTACAATGAAAATTACTTATAACGGAAGTAGTTCAATAGCCAGTGCATCTAAATTTATTGATGTTTATTCTGCCGAAGATATGAAAAGAATTGCTCAAGAACATGTAGACTTATTCGGAACAGAAAGTCATAATAAGCTTGGAAATTATAATACTGATTGGCAAAATGAAATCTACCGTATAGCAGTTTCACACGATCATAACATTAGTATCGGTGGTGCTTATAAAATATTACCATATAGAGTATCAATAGGATACACAGATCAGCAAGGTGTATTAAAAAACACTGATATGCAAAGGGTAACTGGTACATTAAATCTTGATCCTTCTTTTCTGAATAATGATTTAAAAGTAAGCATTGGTGCAAAAGGAATGCATACTAATAATAATTTTGGCAATACAGACGCAATCGGTTCTGCTATAAATATGGACCCAACTCAACCAGTAAAAGATGGAAACGTTAACTCAGATGACTATTTCCAGTGGAGCAATTATGGCGCAAATTTAGGCACTGCCAATCCAGTGGAACAACTTTTAGCTAACGATAATAAATCAACGGTTAACAGAGGTATTGGGAATATTCAATTTGATTATAAAATACCATACATACCAAATTTACGTGCAAATTTAAATTTAGCTACGGATTACACCGAAACCAAAGGACATAATAATTACCCTACTACGGCACCCTCTGTTATAACCACTCCACTGTGGGGAAGATTAACAAATTATAGCAGTAAAAATTATAATAATCTTCTTGATTTCTACTTAAATTATACAAAAAATTTGGATAAAATATTCAGCAAAATTGATTTAACCGGTGGATATTCATGGCAACATTTCGAATGGGAAGGGGATAATTACAGAAGAGGCTATCAGGACTCCATACACCCATATCAAAAAACAGATAGTACTTCTTATAAAAAGAAATTACAGTTGATTTCATTTTTCGGAAGGATGAATTACACATTCATGAATAGATATTTATTAACTTTTACAGTACGTGATGATGGATCGTCACGTTTTGCAAAAAAACATAAATGGGGCGTCTTTCCATCAGTAGCTTTAGCTTGGAAAATTAATGAAGAACCTTTTATTAAAAGCATCAAAGCTATATCAAACTTAAAACTTAGGTTAGGTTGGGGTATTACGGGTCAACAAGATATTGGCGATAATTACTATCCATATATGGCAAAATATCAAACTTCTTCTGAAGGTTCCTATTATTACATTGATGGAAAATTTATTCCCACCTTACGGCCAGATGCTTATGATAAAAATATTAAATGGGAAGAAACAACGACACAAAACATAGGATTGGATTTTGGACTTTTAAATGATCGTATTACTGGTTCTGTTGATTTATATAAACGTGTAACAGATGACTTGTTAAATCAGGTTACCATTGCCACGGGTAGCAATTTTTCAAACACATTGCTTACCAATGTGGGTAGCCTGGAAAATAAAGGGGTAGAAGTTACTTTAAATTTTATTCCGATTTCTCAAAAAGATATGAGCCTAAACGTTGGCTTTAATTTTACATACAATAAGAATGAGGTTACTAAATTATTGTTAAGTGATGACTCGACTTATATCGGGATTCTATATGGAGACGGAATGACGGGTGTGAAACAAGTAACAAGAGTCGGAAGTGCTGCAAAATCATTTTTTGTAAATAAACAAATCTATGATATTTATGGCAATCCTATTGAAGGTTTATACTATGACTTGTCAGGCAAAGGTGGTACAATAAGTGGCAATAACGCTGATAAATACATTTTACATCATCCTGCCCCAGATTATGTATTAGGCTTTTCAGTAAATTTTAATTATAAAAATTTTGATATTTCAACATCTGCACGCGGAAGTATTGGTAATTATGTTTACAATCAAGTAGCAGCCGGTTCATCTTACGATCAAATGTATCAAATCGGATATTGGAAGAATTTTACAACACAACTAAATGATACCAAATTTGTATCACGTCAGTTTACGAGTGATTATTTTGTAGAAAATGCTTCATTCTTTAAAGTCGATAATATAAGTGCCGGCTATAAATTCAATAAAATTTATAATAATATTACCGCTCGCGTTAGTTTTACAGTCCAAAATGTCTTAACAATTACTAAATACAAAGGACTTGATCCTGAAGTTGATGGTGGAATAGATAACAATTTTTATCCAAGAGTACGAACATATATGCTTGGAGTAAACTTATCATTTTAATTTTTAACATTTAATATAAATTTGTATGAAAAAATATATTATAATATCAATTTTATTTTCAGCAATGATTATAACGTCATGCGTGAAAGATTTAGATATAACTCCCAATGATCCAAATACTATTATGGGAGAAAATATAAAAAATAATCCAGAATATTTGAAAGGCGCTCTCGCTAAAATTTATGCCAGTTTTATTATTGCGGGACAAGGAGCAACGGGAGGCGCAGATATAACGGCCCCCGACGAAAATTTCTTTACCACAACAAGGGCTCTTTGGAATTTACAAGAAATTACTACTGACGAAGCAATCTGTGCATGGGGTGATATTGGAATTGCAGACTTGAATACTCAAACTTGGACTCCTACCAATCCATTTTTAACGGCTCTTTATCAACGATTAGGTTTAAGCATAACATATGCAAACGAATTTATTCGTATAACAGACGGAAATGCCAACACTGATATTATTCGCTACAATGCCGAGGCTCGCTTTTTAAGAGCTTTAGCCTATTATTGGTATATGGATTTATTTGGTAATCCACCTTTTACAACCGAAGCCAATAATGTAGGGAAAATTTATCCAAACCAAATTACAAGGACAAAATTATTTAATTACATTGTATCGGAATTACATATGATTGAGCTTAAACTTGGAGAACCTAAATTTTCCTATCCTCAAGCGGATCAAGCTTCTTGCTGGATGCTTCTTGCGAGAATGTATTTAAACGCAAACGTTTATACCGGTGTTGCAAAATGGGATAGTTGCAAAATTTATTGCGATAAAGTAATCAATTGCGGAAAGTATTCTTTAGCAACCAACTATCGTCAAAATTTTTGTGCGGATAATGATGGCTATCATAACCCTGAAATGATTTTTGCATGGGAGCAAGATGGCATTCATACCCAAGGCTATGTCGGGTCGACATTTATTATTGAATCATGCAGCGATGCAAAATATATTAAAGCAGAAAAATATCATGGTTTGATATCCAATACCAATTGGGACGGTAATCGGGCAAGAAAAGAATTCTTTAATGTTTTAGTTGATACTATCGCAACTTATGGTCATGTGGCCATTCCTGTAAGTGACACAATCTTTGCTCAATGTAAAGACAAAAGAGTTTTTATGAGGCGTAAGACAAGTATGAATATTCCTACACCTTCATCAAAAGGTGAATATGGTATAGGTGTATATAAATTTACGGCAAAAAATTCTGATGGTTCACAAGCAGAAGATTATAATCCTGCTTATGCAAGCACAGATTTTCCAGTTTTCCGTTTAGCAGATGCCTATTTAATGAGAGCAGAAGCTTTACATAGAATGGGAGACGATGCTAATGCTATATTAGACATTAATATTGTAAGAGAACGCGCTTATGGTAACACGTCAGGAGATATAACCGTAAGCCAACTCACAGATCAATTTATATTAGATGAACGGGGTCGTGAATTTTATTACGAAGCTCAAAGACGTACAGACCTTATTCGTTTCGGAAAATTTTCTGACGGAAATTATAATTGGACATGGAAAGGTGGATTATATACCGGTAAAAATATAGACAGTCATTTTAATATATTTCCCATTCCTGGAGATGAAATAGCTGCCAATCCAAAAATGCATCAAAATCCTGGTTACTAATTTTAAAATTAAATAAAATGAAAATTAAATCATTTATCATAATAGCTTTTGCAGGATTACTAAGTCTTGTTTCCTGTAAAAAAGACGAAACTAAAGTAATCCTTGATAAAGTAAACCCTTCATTAATAACTACACCTATAACTACTGACTATACTTTACTGAAAGTTAATGAGGATTCTACTTTATTTACCCTTACTTGGGATGCATCTACTTATGAATTAAGCAACGGTGCGCCACAAACTCACACCATTACCTATACGATTGAAATAGATACTACCGGTAATAATTTTAAAAATGCAAAAAGTATAACGTCTATTACTGATTTATCCTATGCCACTTCTGTAAAATCGTGGAATACTTATTTGCTGAATATTTTGAAAGCTAACGCTGATGTAAAAGCCACCTATGATTTTCGTATCCGAACTTCATTAACTGATGGTACTACCAGAGAAGATGTTTTTTCTAATACCATTACTTTGAGCTTTACCCCATATTCCATGATAATTATTTTACCTCCTATCTATCTTCTAGGCGATGCTACAACTGCTGGTTGGTCTAATACCGCAGCTATTCCAGCAACTTATAAAGAAGGTGGGGAGTATGTGATTGTTGAACATCTGTTAAATACCGGTGGATTCAAATTTATTGCAAACCTTGGAGCCTGGGCACCCATGTGGGGAACCAATGCTACCGGAACAAATACTAGTGGGCCTTTGAGCTACCGTCCCACTGAAGATGTAACCGACCCCCTAGTCATTCCTCACCCTGATGTAGAAGGCGATTACAGAATCATAGCCGATACGGCTAACCTAACATACACCGTTTCTCCTGTAACAAGTGTATTATACTTACTTGGCGATGCCACTACTGCCGGATGGACTAATACTGCTCCGTTGGTTATGACAAAAGTTTCTCCGGGTAAATTCTCAATTACAACTACTCTGACAGCCGGCGGAATGAAATTTCTTGAAGTACCCGGACAATGGGCTCCACAATGGGGTACCGATGCTACCGGAACCAGTACGGGAGGCGTACTCGTTTATCGTGCTACGGAAAGTGTTCCTGACCCAACTAATATTCCTTCACCCGGAGCCGGAACATACACGATTACTGTGAATTTAGCTACTCAAACCTATACCATAGTGGCTAAATAGCCTTTATTAAATGCATTACTTTAAAAGAGGTTGTTCTTTTGAACAACCTCTTTTTATATACCCTATTAATTAGTCGTTCCTTAAAATGGGATTATTTTATTGATTAATAACAAATTGTCGTGCAAATTATTTGTTTAAGACCGTTGCAAGGCAAAAATGTGTATAAAATATTAGATTAGTGTTATTTATAACAATAAATTTGTTATATTTGTAGCATGAAAAATGAGAAACACATAGGCTTTGCTGATTTAGCAGCAGAAAGA
>Ga0183100_1000948_pt1 | contig 17014 bp, 13 predicted proteins | sample Biomet2_FD_127789 | JGI IMG/M metagenome (GOLD analysis project Ga0183100, IMG submission 127789) | Microbial communities from bioreactor (seeded with anoxic lake sediment) at LBNL, California, USA - Biofuel metagenome 2 | ecosystem: Engineered > Bioreactor > Anaerobic > Unclassified ...
GCTTTTTAAGGAAAGCTATAAAGTTTGTCTCATGGTGTAAAGGTAGCACTACAGTTTTTGGTTCTGTCAGTCCAAGTTCGAATCTTGGTGAGACAACAGAAAGAGTCTTGATTATCAAATGATAGTCGAGACTTTTTTTGTGAACTCATTTTAAGTAAATGAAGCCCTATATTCGTATTAAAGTCAATATTTATATGAATTGAAACAAAATTACCATGTAATTGGACGAAATTTCCCCCATAAATAAGTAATTCTTTTATTAATTTTGCATGGTAGCATTAATATCAACTCTAAAATAATCTACATAAAAGATGAAAACAAATTATGAAATTCGTTATGCTGCGCATCCTGAAGATGCAAAAAGCTATGACACCAAAAGAATTCGCAGAGATTTTCTGATTGAAAAAGTATTTGCTCCAAATGAAGTAAATATGGTATATTCAATGTACGACCGCATGGTTGTGGGTGGTGCAATGCCTTGTGATGAAGTGCTTAAACTTGAAGCAATTGATCCTTTAAAGCAACCTATTTTCCTTCGCAGTCGTGAATTGGGTATATACAATGTTGGTGGTCCTGGTATTGTAAAAGTAGGCGATACTCAGTTTGAACTGGATTTCAAAGAAGCTCTTTATTTAGGTTCAGGTGATCGTGAAGTTACTTTCGAAAGCAAAGACACAAAGAACCCTGCTAAATTCTACTTTAACTCACTGACAGCTCACAGAAACTATCCTGATAAGAAGGTTACTAAAAAAGACGCTGTTGTAGCTGAAATGGGGTCTCTTGAAGGTTCAAACCACAGAAATATCAACAAGATGATTGTTAACCAGGTATTGCCAACCTGCCAGCTTCAGATGGGTATGACTGAACTTGCTCCGGGTAGTGTTTGGAACACTATGCCAGCTCACGTTCATTCACGCAGAATGGAAGCTTACTTCTATTTTGAAGTACCGGAAGATCAGGCTGTTTGCCACTTCATGGGTGAAGTAGACGAAACACGTCACATCTGGATGAAGGGAGATCAGGCAGTTCTTTCTCCTGAATGGTCAATCCACTCTGCCGCCGCAACACACAACTATACATTTATTTGGGGAATGGGTGGTGAAAACCTTGATTATGGTGACCAGGATTTCTCTAAAATTACAGATTTGAAATAAGAACTTAATAAACAATAAGACAATGGTAAATTTTTCATTAGAAGGTAAAGTTGCACTTGTTACAGGTGCTTCTTATGGAATCGGTTTTGCTTTGGCTACTGGTTTCTCAAAAGCTGGTGCAACAATTGTATTCAATGATATTAATCAGGAATTAGTAAACAAAGGTCTTGCTGCATACGAAGCAGAAGGTATCAAAGCACACGGTTATGTATGCGATGTTACTAATGAAGACGCAGTTAACGCTTTGGTTGCTCAAATTGAAAAAGAAGTTGGTGTTATTGATATCCTTGTAAACAATGCAGGTATCATCAAACGTATCCCAATGATTGAAATGAGCGCTAAAGATTTCCGTCAGGTTATCGATATCGACTTGAATGGCCCATTTATCGTATCAAAGGCTGTTCTTCCTTCAATGATTAAAAAAGGTCACGGTAAGATTATCAACATCTGTTCTATGATGAGTGAGCTTGGTCGTGAAACTGTATCTGCTTACGCAGCTGCCAAAGGTGGTTTGAAGATGTTGACTCGTAATATCGCTTCTGAATATGGCGAATTCAACATCCAATGTAATGGTATCGGCCCGGGGTATATCGCGACTCCACAGACAGCTCCTTTGAGAGAAACTCAGGCTGACGGTTCTCGCCATCCTTTCGATTCTTTCATCATTGCTAAAACTCCTGCCGCTCGTTGGGGAACTCCTGAAGATTTAATGGGTCCTGCTGTATTCTTGGCTTCAGACGCATCTAACTTCGTTAACGGACATGTTCTTTATGTAGACGGTGGTATTCTGGCTTATATTGGTAAACAACCTAAGTAATTAAAAACATACAACCTATGTGCCGGTGTGCCTCCGACAGGAGATTCATCGGCACGTTCGTTTTATCCCCATTAATAATAAGATGAAAAAGATATTCTATTTATTATTAGCAGCGCTTCCTGCCGTTACTTGTTTCGGAAAGAGCGTGAATGTTACAGTGGCAAACTCTTCATCAATAAGCAGAGATAAAGAGATTGTGGAAGTCTCAATGGAAAAGATCAGCGCTAAACTGAATCTTTCAAAAGATGCACAAATTATTGTAGTAGACAAGAAGGGAGAACAGGTTCCTTATCAGATTACATATGACAAGAAACTGATATTCCCCGCTTCTGTAAAAGCTAAATCATCTGTTCAATATGCTATAAAAGCAGGAACTCCCAAGAAATATGCTACCGTGGCCTACGGAAAAAAATATCCTGAACGCGTTGACGATGTGGCATGGGAGAATGATCGCATTGCCTTCCGTACTTACGGACCAGCCTTACAAGCTACCGGCGAACAGGCTTACGGTTATGATATCTGGGTAAAGAGAGCAAGCAACCTTGTTGTTGAGAACAGATATGCAATGGAACTTGATAAAGCTACCAACGAAAAGATCAAGAGTCTTGCAACAACAGATCCTGCTGCTTCAAAAGCTTTGAGAGAAAAAACTTCTTATCACTTTGATCACGGTAACGGACTTGATTTCTACAAAGTGGGTCCTACTCTGGGAGCCGGAACATCTGCTTTTCTTGTCGATGGCAAGCTTGTATATCCGTATTGCTATGCCACTCAGGAAGTTCTTGACAACGGTCCTTTACGCTTTACCGTTAAGCTTGTTTACAAGCCACTCAACATTAAAGGTAATTCAGTAACCGAGACTCGTATCATCTCTCTTGATGAAGGTTCACAACTAAACAAAGCACAGATATCTTTCAGTAACATGAAAGAAACTCTGCCACTTGTAACCGGAATTGTTCTTCATACAGGAAGCAAAGATTACAGTGCATCTGCTCAAAAAGGATACATTGCCTATGCAGATCCTAAAGATGCGGAAAATGGTCAGATCTATGTAGCTGCAGTTTTCCCTAAGGCTGTAAAGGAAGCTAAGCTTATGCCTTTCACCGGTGATGAAGCTGTAAAGATCAAAGATGGCGCTGACGGACACGTAGCTGCTATCAGCAACTATGTACCAGGTAGTAAGTTTACTTATTATTTCGGCGCAGGCTGGAACAAATGGGGTTTCAAAACTTCTGCTGAATGGTATAAGTATGTTAGCGAATACGCACAGAAAGTTCGTACTCCTTTGACTGCAACAATCAAATAAAAGCATACTGATTATAATACAGGAAAGCTGTTCTGAATACTCAGGGCAGCTTTTTTTATTTTCAGGCGGGAACATTCAGCATATCCCTAAGGAAATTTTCAGCGAGTTGCGCAACTCGCAAGAATGAGCTGTGCAGGTCATACATGGTGAGTTGCGCAGGTCACCAAATCGAGCTGCGCAAGTCGCAAAAAAGACGAAAGCGAAAAGCGGGAAATATCTCTTTTCGTTTATAAAAGATTACCTCGGGAAGTTGAAAACTTTCAGATTACTTTTCCGGCAATACAGCCTTTAGGTTGCGCATCAATCCGTCATACTTTGCGCGTTTCACGGCACTTCCTTTGAAAAGAGCACGGTATTGCTCCACAGTTAATGCTTTCCAATCTTCTTCTTTCATAGAAAGGAAAGCTTCTGAAGGCTCAAAGTCAGGAATCTGATGAGGAGTTGCAAAGCGATTCCAAGGGCAACATTTCTGGCAATCATCGCATCCATAGAGATGACTATCCAGTTCTGAAGCTATTTCAAGCTGAATTTCGCCTTTATTTTCAATAGTATGGTAAGAGATACAACGATTAGAGTTGAGAACAAAGGGCTTCTCTAATGCTTTTACAGGGCACGCGTCCAGACATCTTGTGCAATTACCGCATTTGCTTTGCATCGGAGAGTCATATTCAAGTTCAATATCTACCAGAATTTCACCAAGAAAGAAGTAAGAGCCGGCATGCGGAATAATAAGCTGAGTGTTCTTTCCAATCCATCCAAGTCCGGCTTGCTGTGCCCAGTAACGGTCGAGTACAGGAGCTGTATCACAAAAAGCCCGCCCATTAACCGGATGAATCTGTTCATTGATAAAATTAAAAAGAGATGCCAGCTTTTCCTTCATAACCTCATGGTAATCCTTGCCATAGGCATAGTAAGCAAACTGCAGCTGATCGTCATTAAGACGACGGGAAGGGTAATAATTCAGGGCTACAGAGATAACACTTTTAGTACCCTCAACCAGCAGACGTGGATCGCACCGCTTTTCTAAATGGTTATTCATATAATCCATCCCTGCCTGATAGCCATTGGCAAGCCAGCGTTCAAGGCGCAGTTTACTTTCTCCTGCAAAATCTGCACGAGCTATGCCAGAAGCAAAAAAGCCGAGGCGTGATGCTTCGGCTTTTATTTGGTGAGAGAGTGTTTCTTTATTCATTATAATAACTTAAACTGGTAGCCTTGCTCTAATAACCATTCTATAGAACGAGGTAAGGCATATTTCATGTTATTCTCTGACTTTAGTGAATCATGAAAGGTAATTATGGAGCCATTTCTCACATAATGCTTTACCTTTTCAAAAACTTGCTTTCCATCAAGCTTGTTACTGTAATCACGAGTAACCAGATCCCACATTACTATTTTATATTTCTTCCTCAGCACATAATACTGATGAGCTCTCATGTGGCCATGCGGCGGACGGAAAAGATCTGATTTAATCAGTTCATTTGCTTTATCCGTATTAGCCAGATAATTCCTGGTAAGATACTCAAATCCACGAATGTGGTTAAAAGTATGATTGCCCACACGGTGTCCGCGTTCAAGAATCATTTTAAACTCTTCAGGATGCTTGCGCACATTGTCACCTACAAGGAAGAATGTTGCCTTAATCCCATACTTATCTAATAAATCGAGTACCCAAGGGGTAATCTCGGGAATGGGGCCATCATCGAAAGTGAGATAAACAGCTTTCTCATTTGGATCCATTCTCCAGATTGCCCCCGGGTAAAGAGCCCTTAACACTTTAGGGGGTTGTTCAATAAACATACTAAATTTGTTCTTTTAATGAGCACCTGTTCTCATTGAGTATGTAGCATACAATGCTTCAAATCTCTTTGAGAAACCAGGGAACAAAGATGAATTATTAGCTTTCAACACCTTATTTGTTTCATCCATTATGTATAAGTGATAAACACAATCCTGATTACTTGTAGCCAGCTTAGAATCATCAAGACTCAGATACCATCTTGCGTACTCGTAAGATTTGTTTGACAAGGCAGTCAGAATGTCTTCTGCTTTCTTCTTCTGTCCAAGTGCGAAATAAGCCTTAGCCATATCCATTGATCCACTTTGGAAATCAATAGGAACAGTAGTTGTTGGTATTGACTTAATACCGTAATCAAGAAGTTTCAACGCTTTATCTTTCTTACCTTCTTTAGCTAACTGAAGAGCAAGCTGACCAATCAATCGGCGGTGTGAGAAACACATTCTCATTATGTTTTCATCAAAGTAAACCTTTGGATTATCCATGCCACCCCATTTGAACTTATGCATAATGTTATCGTACATCTTTTCAGAATCAATACGTCCACCAAACTTAGTTGTGTTGAATGGAGTTATACGGTAAGCCAAACCTTCCTGACAGAAGTTATCGCCAAAGCAAAGGTAATTATCAGTACCCACAGAGATTGCCATGTAAAGAGGACGTGTCCAGTTACATTTATCAACCATTTCAAGCATCATTAATTCAGCCTTGCTTATACCTTTCTTACCTTTCAAAGAAAGAGTCATATAATCTGGAATAACTCCGTGAAGAGAATCAGGAATCATCATACCAGAACGTTTGATTGCTTCTTTATCAAGTTTGATAACAATGCTATCAGTAGGAATAATCTTCATTTCTTCCTTGTCAGAACGTACCCAGTATTTAAGGATGTTCTTCAATTCGAAAGGATTATCACCGAAGTTCTTCTTAGCTTCTACAGGATCACTCTTATAAAGATTCAGAATAGTCTGTTTTACTTCCGGACGAACCTGTATGTATTCATTTACACCAGTCACGTATTCCAGACGGTTCCATGAAATTGGCACCGAAGGAGAATCGTATGCAGGACGCTTCATCTGGTCAATATACCAGTCTGTCTGCAAATAACTAAGGTTACATACACGCATATCGGTACGGAAACCTTCAGTCTCCTGGTTATACCACAATGGGAATGTATCATTATCACCATTTGTGAATATAATAGGGTTACCTTTCTTCTGACAAGAGTTCAGATAATTCTGACCAATGTCACGGCAAGTATAACGGCCTGAACGATCATGATCATCCCATGTCTGACCGGCCATCTGAATAGGAACCAGGATACAAGCCAATGAAGCAATGATTGCCGACGGAAGTTCGCCAAACTTCTTCTTTAGCATATTTATTATTCCGGCCACACCCATACCAATCCAAATGGCAAATGCATAGAAGGAGCCGGCGTACGCATAATCTCGTTCACGCGGTTGTCCCGGAGTCTGGTTCAGATACAGTACAATAGCGATACCCGTCATAAAGAACAGGAAGAATACCACCCAGAATCCCTGAATGCCTTTCTGCCCGCGGTAAGCCTGATATAAAAGACCGATAATACCTAATAACAATGGTAAACAGTAGAATACATTGTGTCCTTTGTTGTTTGCAAGGTCAGACGGCAATAACGACTGATCACCAACCAATGCATTATCAATAAAAGGAATACCGGTTATCCAATTACCATGTTCAATTTCACCCGATCCCTGAATATCATTCTGACGTCCGGCAAAGTTCCACATGAAATAACGCCAGTACATGAAATTCATTTGGTAAGACAAGAAGAACTTCAGGTTCTCTAATTGAGTAGGCATGGTAACTGTTACCATCTCCCCACACTGATCATAAGGAACAGAATTTCCTTCAATGTTCATCCAGCGCTTATACATCTCTTCGTGTGCACTACTATACATACGAGGGAAGAGCATATTCTGGGCATAAACATAGTCCTGTTGGTTACTGATTGAAATATAACTATCTTTCTCATCAGCACTTTTTTTCTCTTTTCTGATATAAACAGGAGCTCCTTCTTCTGCTACAGGAGTGCAATATCCGTCTTTAGTTTCCAGTTTAACCTTTGAAGAATATGCCGGACCGTAGAACAATGGTCTTGTACCATATTGCTCACGACCAAGGTAGCTACCCAAAGTGAATATATCTTCCGGAGAGTTCTGATCCATTGGAGTATTTGCAGTAGAACGAATCACAATCAATGCATAAGATGAATAACCTATTATGATCATCATGATACAAAGCAAAGAAGTATTCAATGTTCGTGCACTGATCTGATATTTCTTATTGATAAATTTAGCAAATAAGTAAATAGCAAGTGCTGCCAATACCACTAAACCAATAATAGCACTTGAGCTTCCATGTCCATAGAAAGGAATACCCAACAAGGCTACTGTGATCAAAAATGATAATTTCATTTTCAGGTCACTCTTCTCTACATAAGATTCATAAACGCCCCAGATAATTGTGGAAGCCAGAATTATAAGATAGATAATCAGACCTGTATTGAATGGAAGGCCGAAATTGTTTACGAACAATAATTCAAACCATCCACCTACTTTTACTACTCCCGGAACTATACCATAAAGTACAATACCCACTAAGGCCATAGATCCTACTAAAGCAAGTAAAGAGCCCTTGGCATTGGCATTAGGATTTTTCTTGAAATAATAAACAAGAACAATGGCAGGAATACAAAGCAAGTTAAGCAGGTGCACACCGATTGAAAGTCCGGTTAGATAAGCAATGAGTACTAACCAACGATCTGAATGCGGTTCGTCTGCAACGTCTTCCCATTTCAGAATCAGCCAGAAAACGATGGCTGTAAACATGGAAGAGTAAGCATAAACCTCACCTTCAACGGCACTGAACCAGAAAGTATCAGAGAATGTATATACTAAAGCACCAACAAGTCCACTGCCCATTATAGTTATAAGCTGGCTTTTTGTTGGATTCAGCCCATCTTTTAAAACTAATTTTCTTGTCAGGTGAGTGATTGTCCAGAACAGGAACATGATACACGTAGCACTCATTAAAGCAGACATGGTATTAACCATACGGGCAACCATTGCCGGATCGTGCACAAACTGAGTGAAGAAATTAGCAGTCAGCATAAAGAAAGGTGCGCCGGGAGGGTGTCCTACTTCCAGTTTATAACTCGAAGTGATAAACTCACCACAATCCCAGAAGCTGGCTGTGGGTTCTATAGTCATTATATAGACTACAGCTGCAATAGCAAATGAGAACCAACCCATCAGGTTGTTCACTAACTTGTACTGTTTCATTAAATATATGTTTATTTTGTTACATACGCGCGGCAAAGATAGAAAACTTTGAATAAAATAATGCATGTAGTGCTTGTTTTCAGTCTTTTAGAGAAAAGAAAAAAGCAGAAAACGATGCTTTTTAAATAAAATTTATATTAATAATTTTACTTTAAATCTTCGTGATGATGATTTTTGATTATTCTGTGCGGAAGTTCTCCGTGCCCAAGCAGTTCAATGGGACATTCAAACTTAGCTTCCAGCCAGTCAGATGACACTTCAGAATCAGGATGATAATCAAGTGTTTCATTTACACAGGCTATTGACTTCACATTACTGACAACAGTCCCTATATCATGAGATATTAATATAATGGCTCTTTCTTTATTTATTTCAGAAAGAATTTCATAAAGCCTGCTCTCAAAACGCTGGTCAATGTACGTATTTGGTTCATCAAGAATCACCATATCCGGATCTGCAACTATTGCACGACCAAGCAAAGCACGCTGAATCTGACCACCCGAGAGCTGACCAATCGCTTTGTGTTCAAGCCCTTGCAATCCCATTCTGGAAATAATTTCTTCCACTTTATCATGATGCTCAGCTGTAAAACCCTTCAGCAAAGATTTCTTCCGGCTTAATCCGGAAAGAATTACATCATAAACAGAGATAGGAAATTTCTTATCAATAGCATTGTACTGAGGCAGATATCCCATGGAAATGTTTTCAACGGGCTTGCCTTGTGAAAAGAAGTTGATACTTCCCTTGTCCGGCTTCATCAAACCAAGAATAAGTTTCACTAAAGTAGTCTTGCCTCCTCCATTAGGACCAATAACTCCAAGAAAATCATTCTCGTAGACAGTAAGATTTACATCACGAAGAGCTATATTGTGGTCATATCCAGCCCACAAATTAGTTATTTCTATAATCTTATTCATCGTTTTAAAGCTTGTGCAATACGAATCATTTCTCCTTTCCAGTCATATGAAAGAGGATTGATACGAACAATCTTCGTTCCGGTTTCTTTAGCCAGCAACTCCGCATTATTCACATCAAATTCCTGTTGAACAAAGATAACCCTGACTCCTTCTTTTTTACATTGCTGAATCAATTCTTTGATGTGCGAAGGTGAAGGCTCTTTACCACCTTCTTCAATACAAATCTGATGTAACCCATAATCTCGCGCAAAATAAGAGAGCGCAGGATGATATATCATAAAAGATTTGTCGGCATCTTTAAGTATAGTTCTCAGTGTATCGTCCAATTGCTTAATCTCCTGCTTAAACTTATTACATCTTTGAATGTAGTAAGTTTCATTCGTTTTATCCAGAGAGCAAAGAGCTTTGCAAGTGTTATTCGCCATAACCTGGGCATTTACTGTTGAATTCCAGATATGAGGATCTATTCCGCCGGAAGAATGATGATGCTCGCCAGCTTCATTTATGCCATGATTGTGATGACTGTCTAAAAGTAAATTCACTCCTGCTGATGTATCAAACACAAGCATATGAGGTGCATTGTCAACAAGTCGGTCAAACCATGTCTGTTCAAATCCTATATACCCAATACGAAGATAAGCTTCGCTCTTACCAAGAGATACCAGCTGAGATGGTATCGGGTCATAACTTTCGGGACTTGTACCTTTAGGCACCATACAAACAACAGAATACTTATTTCCTGCTATCTGTTCTGTAAAATATCTTTGGGGTTCTATTGTAACAGTTAATATAGGCTTGCCCTCTCCTTTTTTATTTGAGCAACCAGCGAATATAATGGCTACAAAAAGTAAGAGTATAGTGAGTATTTTCTTCATAAAATCATTTTTAATCTGCAACATGCAAAAGTAAATATAAATATTGATAGTAACATGAAAAACCTTACCTTTGTTCTGAAAACAAACAACTCTCATTTGTGATAGATACGAAGCCAAAATCATTATCATCTGAAATACAATTAACAGCCGACGGAAGCCATACTCTTTTTGTTCCATCAATGGATGAACATTACCACTCGGTAAACGGAGCAAAAACTGAGGCTGAACATATATATATCAACTACGGACTTAGCCAATGCAAAGCCTCTTCAATCAATATACTTGAGATTGGTTTTGGAACCGGACTTAATGCCTATTTATCCTTAGTTGAATCTGAAAATAGCAACAGAAAAATAGTTTATACCAGCCTCGAACTGTACCCATTGTCAATGAATCAGGTTAAAGAGTTGAACTACCCCAAAGTTATCTATCCGGAATTTGCTGATCTATATTACAGATTGCACGAAGCAGAATGGGGGAAATTAAGTGAAATAGTTCCAACATTTTCACTTCTGAAAATAAATACGGATTTCACTAAAATATCTGATTCAGAAAAATCATTGGAATGGACGTTGGGAACTATAGAGAATAAACTGGTATTATACGATGTAGTATATTTCGATGCATTTGCTCCGGAAAAGCAACCTGAAATGTGGCAACAGGAATTCTTTGATTCTATTTACAAATCAATGAATACAAACGGGATACTAACAACATATTGCGCCAAAGGAGTTATAAGAAGAATGCTTCAATCAGCAGGATTTAAAGTAGAAAAGTTACCTGGCCCTCCGGGAAAACGGGAAGTATTAAGGGCTACCAAACTCTAATATAAACGAATGGTACTTTAATATTGTTAAAGAGCACTTACAGCAAAAGCCATGAAATATGCTATAAGTGCATAACGTATCAGTTTTCCTATAAACATTGAAGCAGTAGTAAGCAATATATTACTACGCATAAATCCTAAAGAAATTGCAATAAGTTCTCCGAAAGTGGGTAAAAATCCGAAAAATCCCATCAAAGCACCTTTGCCCTGAAGAAATTTCTGCATCTTCACAATCTTTTCATGCTTTAATTTAAAATACTTTTCAGCCCATTCCACCTTTCCCAAATAGCCAATATAGTAACAGCTCATGCCACCAACCGTATTACCTAGAGCAGCCCATAATACAGAATAATACGGGTCTAGTCCCATTTTTATCAAAACAATGAGTACTATCTCCGAACTGAAGGGAACGATACTTCCGGCTAAAGCCGCAGAAATAAATAATCCCGGATATCCCCATTCAATAAAAAGCTGTTGTATCGTTGACATCATAGCATCCACATATTAAATGAAAGAAGCACTAAAAGACCTATTAAAGAAATTATAAAAAATATATTTGATCCACGGCTATGAGTCAGGGCAAAAAAATGTCCTGCCAGAAAACTAAAACAAATAAGCAACAAAGGAAACATTGTAGAGAAATGTTGTTGTTGCAAAATAACAAGTGCAAGGAGGCAAACACCCATTATTGAAAAGAAATTGATATACGATCTTGTTCGTATTTTATCTTGCCAGCCATTAATCAAACTATTGGTAATTGCAACAAAAAAGATCAAAGCCAAATAAATTATTATTGCTATCTGCCATATTTTAAAAGCAAGAAAATCTATCGGAGTAAAGGTGCACAGTTCCTCTAAAGGATGGTACAATACCTCAAACTGATTCAAAGAAAACGCATATCCCAATAAAAACCAATAGGGTACCATGACTCCTATTAATCCCGCAAAAAAGCTCTTCGGATTTAATGACTGAAAATTATAGGCACCTACAAGGTAAAGAGGAGTCAGGAACAATAATTGCGGAAGCAAAAGACTTGCAAATCCCAGAAACATCCATGAATAAAAGATAGATCCTGAAGATTTAGTTTGCTGATACGATTGAAAAAGGAAATAAATAGAGCCCACCATAAAAAGAGTAGTAACAGATCCTATCTGTAAAGGATACAACTCCGGACAAGCTGCTATTATAATGAAATATAAAGAAGTCTGGATAGAAGCCCTTAAACGTATAATGGCAAATGTATTATTTAAAACAATCAGCAGATAACCAATAACTGCATATAATAAATAGTTTATAATCAAGCTCACCGGTTTTTCTATCAAAAAGGGCTCAAGTAACTGCCAAACCAGAGAAGATGACTTAGAAAATACTATTGTTGGTTTCAGTGAATAAACGCCTGCCCAAATTGCAATAGACAATAACATAACGACAGGCAAAACAAACTTGCCTGTCGTTATTCTTTGTTGTATACGTTTCTTTACAATCATAAATTACAAATCAAATCCAATGTCAGAACGGAAGTACTTCTTTTCAAAATCAATGAGCTTGGCTCCTGAAAAAGACTGAGCCAAAGCTTCGTCTTTGGAATTACCATAAGAACTGATTGCGAGTACGCGTCCTCCATTTGTTACAACCTGACCATCTTTCATTGTAGTTCCTGCATGGAAAACAATGCTGTCTTTAACTTTATCCAATCCTGTAATAGGGAAACCTTTATCGTAATGTTCAGGATAACCTCCTGAAACAAGCATCACACTAACAGCAGTACGAGGATCTTCTTCAAGTACTTTTTCATCAAGATTTCCTGCAGCAACACCTTCAAAAAGTTCTACTAAATCACTTTTTACACGAAGCATTACAGATTCTGTTTCAGGATCACCCATACGTACATTGTATTCAATAACCATTGGTTCACCTTTCACATTGATTAATCCCAAGAAAATAAATCCCTTATAATCTATTCCTTCTTTAGCAAGACCTTCAACTGTAGGACGAATAATACGTTCATCAACTTTCTTCATCCAGGCTTCATCAGCAAATGGAACCGGAGAAACAGAACCCATACCACCGGTATTCAATCCTTTATCTCCTTCACCAATTCGTTTGTAATCTTTTGCAACAGGAAGTACTTTGTAATTTTTTCCATCAGAAAGAACAAATACCGAGCATTCTATACCGCTAAGAAACTCTTCAATAACAACAGTAGCACTTGCATTGCCGAACATTCCGCCAAGCATTTCCTGCAATTCTTTCTTTGCTTCTTCCAGTGTAGGAAGAATAAGAACACCTTTACCTGCACAAAGACCATCAGCCTTTAATACATAAGGAGCTTCTAATGTTTCAAGAAAGCTTAATCCTTCTTGCAGATTTTCTGCAGTAATACTTTTATAACCTGCAGTAGGAATGCCATGACGCATCATGAACGCTTTTGCAAATTCTTTGCTTCCTTCTAATGTTGCTCCCAATTTTGAAGGACCAATAACCGGAATGCTACATAGCGCAGCATCATTCTTAAAATAATCATAAATACCCTTTACCAAAGGATCTTCAGGACCAACAACTACCATGTTTATTCCTTTTTCAAGAACAAAAGCTTTAATAGAAGAAAAATCATCAGCCTTTATATCTATATTTTCTCCTACATTGCTTGTACCAGCATTTCCAGGAGCAATAAACAATTTTTCTATTTTTGGGCTCTGAGCTATTTTCCAAGCCAATGCATGTTCTCTTCCTCCCGAACCTAATAATAATAATTTCATAGTTGTACTGTATTATTTATTTAAGAAATTGATCAAAGTATTGAGTCATTTTATTGCTTAAGTGAACACGATCCTTACCTACCACACCGTGCTGATGTCCCGGATAAATAAACAAATCCGGATAAGTACCAGCTTCAATACATGCTTTCATGAAAGAATAAGTGTGCTGTGGTACACATGTAGGATCAACTCCGCCGTGAATTACCAGCAAATGTCCTTTCAGATTGCCGGCTTTTAGTTTCATATTACAATCTTTATAACCTTCGGGATTGCTTTGAGGAGTATCCATATAACGTTCACCATACATCACTTCATAAAGACTCCAGTCAATAACAGGTCCACCGGCTATTCCAACTTTAAATACTTCCGGATAACGGAGCATTAGGTTGGTTGTCATAAATCCGCCGAAGCTCCATCCATGTACACCAATACGGTTGGCATCAACAAAAGGAAGACTCTTCAGAAATTCCACACCTTTAATCTGATCTTTTGCTTCCTCAACGCCAAGGTGACGGAAAGTAACTTGTTCAAAGTCTAATCCACGATTTTCACTACCCCGATTATCAACACTGAACATAACATATCCTTTACTTGCCATATAGATTTCCCATCCACGAGCAGCACCAAGCCAAGTATTGCTTACAACTTGTGCATGAGGACCGCCATACACATAAACTACTGTAGGATATTTCTTTGAAGGGTCAAAATCAACAGGCTTTATCAAACGATAATAAAGGTCGGTAACTCCATCAGCTGCTTTTATTGTCCCCATCTCAATAGTTGGTGTATTATAACCTTCAAACGGATCTTTTGATGTTAAGAGATTAGCAATCTTTCCTTTACTTGTATCTATAAGATCAATATTACGAGGAGCTGTAGTTGATGAATATCTGTCAATAACATATTTCCCGGAAGCCGAAAGTAAAGCCGAATGAGTTCCCTCTTCAGAAGTAACGCGCGTACGTTTACCTGTTTTCAGATTCACTTTATAAACCTGAAGTTCCAACGGACTGGCCTCTGTTGATGAAATATAGATATTATCACCTTTCTTATCAAAACCAAGAATCTGCTTAACCAGCCATTTACCTTTTGTGATTTGTTTTATCAGCTTTCCATCTGTATTATATAAATAAAGATGGTTAAAACCGTCACGTTGACTTTGATAAATAAACTTAGAATCATCACCTTTCAGGAATAAAATCGGGAATTGAGGCTCAACATATTTCGGATTAGTTTCTTCAATAAGCATCTTCTCTTTTTCTCCTGTTTCAACATTATAACGGAAAAGTTGAGAATGATTCTGATCACGATTTAGTTCTGTATAATAAATGCTTTTTTCGTCCGGGCTCCAGGCTATATTAGTAAAATAGCGATCTTTGGGATCCCCGGCCTGAAGATAGATTGTTTTCCCGGTAGCCATATTATAGATTCCAATAGTTACCTCATGACTATTCATTCCTGCCATCGGATATTTTCCAGGCTTCTCAGTAGCAATCCGGGTATCAATATCCACAAAAGGATAATCAGCAACCATCCGTTCATCCATTCTATAGAAAGCCAGATAATTACCTTTAGGAGACCAGAAAGTTCCTTTAGATATACCAAATTCATTACGATGAACACTCTGACCACAAACAACACCTTCAGGTTCATTTGTTATCTGAATATTTTGTTTCGCATCGGCAACATAAAGATTATTTTCAATAGTATAAGCTATAGCATTGCATTTATCTGAGAAATCATTGTTGGCAGCTTGTTCTTTAACATTTATAACGTTTACTACTTTATTTAAGCCAAAATCATAAAAAACACTTTTCTGAGGCAACTCAATTTTTATAATTTTCTTATCAGGAAAAGGAAATGAAACAGTATAAAAATGTTTAATCTGGCCGAGATTTTGTTCCTTTAACACAGCATTTACCTGATCTAAAGTCACAATTGTTGCCTCCTTCATCTTATTGTAAGGGTTTATAGAGACAATTTTATCAATATCCGGTTTAATACAAATATCACCCCACCATTGTAGACCTATAATATTTTCGGGAACATGCTGAGAGTAAGTGGCTCCCCCCGGAACAAGATCATCAATAGTAAAAGCTTTTTTATTTTGTGCTATAGCTCCTGCTGATAATAGTAAAGTCGCACTGAATGCCATCATTAACTTTCTCATTTTTTCTCTGAATCACTTTTTTTAAAATCTTTGTATTTTCCACCAAAAATCTGATATTTACGGAATTCACATTCCAAAGAACCATTATAAAGAGGAATTTTACGAGATGGCTTTAATCCAATCTGTTCAAAACATTCCTCTCTGTAACTCAGAATCCAGGCATCCTGATCAGTAAATGCATGTTTCAGACGTTCACCAATCATTTTATATAATCCAAGTATGTCTCTGGTTGAAATTCTCTCACCATAAGGAGGATTCATTATGATTATAGACTTGTTTCTTGGTTTTTCAAATTGTTGGAACGGCTGGATTTTCAAAATAATATCCTTTGACAAGCCTGCAGCTTTTACATTATGAATTGCGATTTCGTTAGCTTGAGGATTGTTATCATAACCAAATACCTTGTGAGTAAATTCACGCTCATTAGAATCGTCATTATAGATATTGTCGAACATTTCCTGATCAAAATCTATCCATTTTTCAAAAGCAAATTCTTTTCTGAATACCCCCGGAGCTATATTGCGGGCAATTAATGCTGCCTCAATAGGAATTGTACCCGAACCACACATCGGATCAATCAAATCACATTCTCCGTGCCATCCTGTCATCAGGATCATTCCAGCAGCAAGAACTTCATTAAGCGGTGCTTCAACAGCCTCCTGGCGATACCCTCTTCTATGAAGAGATTCACCGGAAGAATCTAATGATAAAGTACATTTATTTTGTGCAATATGAATATTTAAAAGAACATCTGGCTTGCTGATTCTAACAGAAGGACGCTTTCCTGTTGTTTCCTTGAAATAATCAACAATAGCATCTTTAACTTTATAAGCTACAAATTTAGAATGACGGAATTCATCGCTGAATACAACAGCATCAACAGCAAAAGTTTTATCTACATCAAGATATTCTTCCCAATTGATATTCTTGATCTGAGTATACACCTCGTCAGCATCTTTTGCATTGAAATATTTGATTGGCTTTAAAATACGTATTGCTGTGCGCAAATAGAAATTTGCACGATACATCATTTCCTTATCTCCGGAGAAAGATACCATTCTTCTCC
>Ga0183100_1000949_pt1 | contig 17014 bp, 15 predicted proteins | sample Biomet2_FD_127789 | JGI IMG/M metagenome (GOLD analysis project Ga0183100, IMG submission 127789) | Microbial communities from bioreactor (seeded with anoxic lake sediment) at LBNL, California, USA - Biofuel metagenome 2 | ecosystem: Engineered > Bioreactor > Anaerobic > Unclassified ...
TCCAGCGCCTAAGCGTCGGCTCCTCAGGCTTTCAAAATTCCGCACAGCGCCGCAAAGTCCGCGAACGTGAGCTGCTCCCCCCGGACAGTCTCGGGCAGTCCCGCCGCCCGAATGGCATCCAGCAGTTCCTCCTTGGGCCGCCCCAGCGCGGAAGCCAAACTGTTAGCCAGTGTTTTGCGCCGCAGGGCAAAAGCCCCCCGCATCAGCTGAAACAGCAGTTCCTCATTCTCTGTCTCCACCGGCGGTCGCTCCCGCCGTATGCACCGCACCACGGCGGAGGTCACCTTCGGCGCGGGGTAGAATTTCTCCGGCGCCACCGAAAACAGATATTCCGGCTCCATGTAGTACTGTAAAAACAAGGAAAACGAACTCCCCCGGTTGCTTCCCGGTGCGGCGCAGATCCGCTGGGCCACCTCCCGCTGGATCATTACGGTAAACTGCCGGATTTCCTTTGTCTCCACGAATTTTGTCAGCACCGGCGTAGTGATGTTGTAAGGCAGGTTCGCGCAGGCCATTACCGGCCTGTCCCCGAACTTCTCCCGGAGCAGCCCGCCCAAGTCCAGCTTCATCACATCGCCGGATACGACCTCCGCGTGAGGATACTCTGCCAGCGTCTCCGCCAGCACCGGTAGCAGCGACCGGTCCAGCTCCACAGAAACCACCTTTCCGGCCCTGCGCGCCAGCTCCACCGTCAGCGGCCCCACACCGGGACCGATCTCCAGCACACCCCACTCCGCCGATGCGCCGGAGGCGTCTGCTATGTCCCTGGGTACGGCAGGGTCGATGAGGAAATTTTGGCCCATGGATTTTGAGAAGTGGAAACCGTGCCGTCCCAGCAGGTCTCGCAGATCATTCAGATCGCAAAGATTCAAAGCATTCTCCGCCTTTCCGCGGGCACCCGCCCGCACTCATAGGTAGTATTGCTGCAAGGTGGCGGTTTGAAACCGGTCCGGCAGTCATTTTTACAGACAAACACAGGCTGGCGAAATCCGCCAGCCTGTCTTGTGTTCTTCGTTACTGGACTTTGCGGGGCAGGACCTGCATCTGTCCGTTGATGCCCGCGCCGTTTTCAATGGTGATACTGGCGGCTTCCAGATCGCCCTCAATATAGGCGCTGCCGTTGACCGTCACATGGCCGCTGACCTGAACGTTGCCCTGAATGCTTCCGGCGCAGTTCAGATCCTTTCCGGTGATGTTGCCGATCACCTTGGAGTTGCTGTCGATCCGTACGCTCTCGTCGGCGTGGACGTCGCCCTGTACCTCACAGGCCACCAGCTCCGCCACCTTCGCGCTCAGATCGCCCGCCAGCCTGGTCCGGATGGTCACTGTGCCATTGGCCCGGATATCTCCCTGAAAATCGCAGTCCATATCCACGTCGCCCTGCGCGGTCATATTACCCACAAACGTGGTACCCGCCGCCAGAATTGTCTTTTGCATGGGTACGGCCCTGCTGCTATAAGAAGGCGCGGGCGTATAGGCAACAGCGGAGGCAAAGGGGTCTACTTCACGCTCCAAGGGCATCTCAAGCGGAGCAATGGGCTCCGGCGCGGGAGCTGGTATAATAGGTGTTTCCGCAGGCTCGTACGGCTCTTGAGAAACATAAGGCTCGGACGGAGCCGACATGACCGGTTCTGCGGCGGGCGACTCCGTTCTGTCGTCTCCACCCACACCAAACATCTCATTCATGGCCTTACTGAAGTTTTCTTTTTTCATATGTTCTCCAAATCCTTTCTCTACTCTGGCTTCGCCCTGGCCGCAGATATTGTCACGCTTTTCAGCGGGTTTCACTTTTTCGCAGTCTTTTTTGCTCAGTCCGGCTGATAGTCGGTATAGTTAAACAGGATGGGCCGCACCTCGCGGGTAAGCGGAGCAAAGGTGAATCCCTGTTCCCGCAGCCCATCGATCACACCGGCAAGGGCCTCCACCGTGCTGTCCTTGCTGGGTGCGTCGTGGAACAGCACAATCCCCCGTGGAAAATCCGAGGCGTGATCCAGAATATTAGCCGTGATTCGCTTGGGAGATATGTAGTTGGAGGACGCGTCTCCGCTGGACAGGTTCCAGTCGTAGAACACAAAGCCCCGCCGCAGCATCTCCGCCACAATCTCCCGATACACCGGGTAATCATAGCTGTTCACGCTGCCGCCGGGGAACCGGAAGATCGTGGGCGTCTGTCCGGTAGCCTCCTTGATGTTGGTAAACAATTTGTAGTAGTCGTCCAGAAACGCTTCCACAGACGCATAGATCTTATAGTAATCGTGCGTATAGCTGTGCATTCCCAGAGTATGGCCGTCCTCCACGATATCCCGCATCCACTGGCGCTGCTTCTGCGTATCGCCGCCCACCACGAAGAACGTGGCCTTCACATGCTTGCTCCGCAGAATGGACAACAACAGCGGCGTATTAGAGGAGGGACCATCGTCAAAGGTGAGATACATGGTCCCGGTGTCTTGCGCCGTTGCACCTACGGGCGTGTTCACATAAAAATCCGGATACAGTTTCTGATAGTCCAGCGGCTGGGCCTGCACCACCTGACTGGCGACCGATCCGCCCCATATGGTCTCCTCGGCTCGCTTGTCTGCGGCCAGCTGATTATACTGCATCTGCAAATCCGTCAGTGTGTTGCTGAGCGCGGCCCGCTGTCCCTCCAGCGTCTCAGCCGTCGTTCGTCCATGCCGCCAGAATGTGACCGCCAGTACGGTGGGTACGGCAACGGCGATAACCACCGCCAGCAGAATCATGTTTTTAAAGAATTTAACGCTGCCGAAATACAACTCCTTTTTTGCTGCCGGATCCTCCTCCTCGGCTGTTTCCACGTATTCGGAGTTCTCCGTCTCATGGGATTTTTCCACGGCCCCAGAATCCTCCGTCTGCAAATCCGCCTCCCCGCCCGGGGAGTCTTCACCCTCTGGAACTGTTTGCGCCGCCTCGCCGTTCTCCGCTTCGGCATCATCCGCTCTTTTGAAGTCTCCCATTCGGAAATCGGCTCCGTCGGCGCTCTCCTCCTTCGGGTGTTTCACCCCTCCGGGGAAGTTCACCGTTTTCCCATACGGCGACTCATCTATTAAATCACTGTCAGCCAAAGCTCCCTGTGCCAGTTGTTTCATCCGGGTCCTCCCACCCTCGCCGCAGTACCCTTTAAGTAGGCCCTGCCGCTCCGGGATTTACGCACTATATTTTTCTGTTTTAAAAAACGACTGCGGTCCATAGGCGGATGAGCAGTCAACGCCGGTATTTGATCGCTGTTTTTTGGTTATTGTACCACGTCTTTTTGCTTTTTGGAAGTCTTTGTCGAAAAAAATGAGTTTTTATTAATCTTCTCCGTATGCCTTCGATGCTTAACAAAAGAAGCGCCCATCCCACCGATAATTCAATGGAATGGACGCGTCTGATTTTATTGGGATCTCTCAGTTCAGGACGTACACCGTGGCCGCACGACGACCAAACTCAATACACTGCTGATAGGTGTCATAGTACAGATCCACAATGTTGCCGCTTACGCCGGTATCCTCGGCCACAGCCATGCCGTAGGTCACCTTGCCGTCGGCGGAGACGATATAGAGCTTGGTCCCCAGCGGAATCACCCGCTTGTCAACAGCCACCACGCCCACCCGGACCGTGGTACCGGTAGCGGTACAGCTGTCCGCGCCGCCGTAGCCCTTGGTATAAGCCGTGGCAGTCATGGACTTGGCGGAGCTGAAGTTCAGCGCCGCGCCGGATGAAAAGGTCAGCGTGCCGCTTCCGTCGGCGTTCTTCGCCACATTCACCACCCGGTCCCCACTCTCGGGAGCCGCCGACGCGGTCCCCACGTGGACGATCTCGTCCACGGCGGTGGAGTCCTCCTCGGACACCAGCTGGCGGGAAACCCGTTCACCGCCGGAATAAGTCACCTCATACACAGCGGAGCAAATACCGTCCGCGCCGGTCTGGACCACCTTCCGCGTCCCGGCCGCCAGCCCCGAATCGTTCACGAGCACCGTCTGATGGGGAGCGCTCTCCGTCACGCGCTCATAGTAGGTCAGATCGGAGGCCACAGTCAGTGTCAGCCCCGTGTCCTTCAGATCCACGCCCACCATATCCAGCGGCCCGGGAATGGTATGGACCCGGTTCAGCAGCTCTGAGACCGTTTCCTGACGGGAGGTGGTGGAGATCGAAGCGCCGTCATACAGCACCGTCACGGGTCTTCCGGCAGCCAAAGTCAGCTCGAAGCCGCTGGCGTTCGTACCGATATATACCATCTGAGAGGAAAAGTCCGCCACGCTGGCACCCTGCTCCAAAACGATGGTTGCATCATCCTCATTGGTAAGGATATAGAGCGCGGCTGCCCGGTCCGTGGTGAACCAGCAGACGGTCAGAACCAGCGTTGTCACACAGACAAACGGGATCAGCCGTCGCGCCGCGCCTTTCGCGCGGGACAGTAGTTGCAGTTTCAAAACAATACCTCCTGAGAATCGTTTTCACCCCAAATTTTTCCCAATTTGGAAAACGATTATACACGTCCAAACTTACAAAAAAACATTTTGTAACTTTTCGTTACCAAATGAAAAACTGGGATTAGTATAACCCATACTCCCACTCTTGTCAAGTTTATGCGGCGTTAATAAGAAAACCCTCCCCACTTTCGCCCTAAAACGTCAAAAATACTTGGTCATTTCTGGATGCTTTTTGATTTAGTAGTAACAAACAAATTACAAAAAATATAAAAGGAAACAGACAGAGTACCCCAGGGGGATACTCCGCCTGTTTCCTTTGTGCCCCAGCGGTTTTACCTGACCTCTGGCGTAAAGCCCAGGTCTTCCAGCTCGCCGACGGCGGTCTTCACGCAGTTGTCGCAGCCGTCGATCTCCACGGTCTTTTTCTCCAGCGAAACCTGAAATTTCAGGTTTGCTCTGGTCAGTGCGTCCGTGATACGGCGGACGCAGTTTTCACACATCATGTCCGGTACGGAAATCGTCTTCATAATTCGTTCTCCTCTGGTTTTATTTGTTCACGGCCCGTCAAAGCCGGCCGTTCACTTCATCAGCTTTTGCAGCGTATTCAGCAGGTCATCCACCACCTCGGTGCGCCCCGCCTGAATATCCTGAACAACGCAGGTCTTGATATGGTTACCCAGCAGCTCCCGGGAGAAGGCGTTCAGCGCCGCTTGCACCGCCGATACCTGCGTCAGAATATCGGTGCAGTAGGCCTCCTTTTCCACCATGCCTCGGATACCCCGCACCTGTCCCTCAATGCGGCTGAGTCGGCGGAGCAGCGCATCCGCCTCCGCCGGTTCCCGATGCTTATGCCGGGTGCAGCAGGCGCATTTATCTCCGGTCTGCGGGCATTTTTCCTCATCCATGCTCTGTCCTCCTCACAGTTTCTTGCGGCCCAGCCGCAGTGCGTTGGTCACCACGCAGATCGAGCTTAGGGACATGGCCGCTCCCGCGATCATGGGCGACAGCAGCAGCCCATAGCTTAGAAACAGCGCCCCGGCGGCAACGGGGATTCCGACGGTATTGTAGCAAAATGCCCAGAACAGATTCTGTTTGATGTTCCGGATGGTCAGGCGGCTGAGCCGGATGGCCCGGGCCACATCCCGCAGATCCCCCCGCATCAGAATCACCTGAGCGGACTCAACGGCAATATCGCTGCCGTTTCCAATGGCGCAGCCGATATCCGCCTGGGCAAGGGCCGGGGCATCGTTGATACCGTCGCCCACCATCATGACGGTTTTCCCCTCGCTTTGCAGCTGCCGGATCACTCCGGCCTTCTCCTCCGGCAGTACCTCCGCCACGACCTTGTCCACTCCCACCTGAGCGGCAATGGCCTCGGCGGCAGCCCGATTGTCCCCGGTCAAAAGTACCGTGCGGATATTCTGGGCCTTCAGCGCGGCAATGGCGTCCGCGCTGGTGGTCTTTACCCGGTCCGCTACCGAGATCAGCCCCAGCAGCTTTCCGTCCCTTGTAAAGTACATGGGCGTGTGTCCCTGCCCAGCCAGCCTTGACTCGTCCTGCTCCAGCGCCGTCAGATCCACGCCGGATTCCTCCATCAGTCTCCGGTTTCCCGCAAGAACTGTGCCGCCGCACGTCTCGGCCCGCAGTCCCCGGCCCGGAAGATTTTCAAATTTCTCCGGCGCATCCGCCGCCAGCAGCTTCCGTGCCTTCGCTGCGTCCACAATCGCGGATGCCAGCGGATGCTGAGACACGGATTCCACACCCGCCGCCAGGGTCAGCAAATCGTTTTCCTGAATGCCCACCGGCAAAATTTCCGCCACGGCAGGCTTTCCCTCGGTGACTGTACCAGTCTTATCCAGCACAACCACAGAGGTCTTGTGGGTGATCTCCAGCGCCTCGCCGCTGCGAATCAAAATTCCGTTGGAGGCTCCCAGTCCGGTCCCGACCATGATGGCAGTGGGCGTGGCCAACCCCAGCGCGCAGGGACAGGCGATCACCAGCACGGAGGTGAATATCCGCAGGGCGAATGAGAATTCGTATCCCGCCATCAGCCACACTCCTGCGGCCAGCACGGCGATCGCTATAACCACAGGGACAAACACGCCCGCCACCTTGTCTGCAATGCGGGAGATGGGCGCTTTTTTTCCTTGGGCATCCTCCACAAATTTAATAATTTTAGACAGAGTGGAGTCCTCTCCCACTCGGGTCACGGAGACGTAAAGCACCCCGTCGCCGTTGATGCTGCCGCCGATGACGGTGCTGCCGGTCCCCTTTTCCACCGGCAGGCTCTCACCGGTGAGCATGGCCTCGTTGACGCTGCTCTCCCCCTTGGTCACAGTGCCATCGGCGGCGATTTTCGCCCCGGGCTTTATCAGAATCAAGTCTCCGGCTTTCAGGGATGCAGTAGGTACCTCCGTCCCGGACTCCGCCAGAATTGCCACATCGGGCCGCAGGTCCATCAGCTTTGTGATGGCACCTTTTGTCTTCTGGACATTCCGGCTCTCCAGGAATTTTCCAACCATGATCAAGGTCAGCACCACCGCCGCCGACTCATAATACAAATTGTGGACATGGTGCGGAACGTCGGAAATCAGATAGGTCATGACCAGCGAATACAAAAACGAGCAGGAGCTGCCGATGGCCACCAGCGAATCCATGTTGGGATTCCGGTGCCAAAGGGCTTTCAGTCCGCCGATCAGATAGCTGCGCCCAAACCACAGCACCGGGATGGTCAAAAGCAGCTGCGTTATGGCGTAGTTTACCGGATGAGTCGCCATGGATAAAAGATTCGGCAGCGGCAGCGGCGCGGACAGCATCTGCCCCATGGACACGTAGAGCAAAATAACCGTCGTCAACGCCGCGCCAATCAGGTTTTGCTTTGTCCGCCGCAGCTCCAACTCCGCCTCGTCCACTTCCGTCTTGGGCGGCGTCTCCCGCCGCTGTGTCCTGGGGTTGCAGCCAAAGCCCGCCTTCTCCACCTTATTCATAATGTCCGACCGTCCGGTCTGGCCCTCGTCATATTCGATGGACAAAACCCCGGTGGTGAGATTCACCTCGCTCCGGATGACGCCCGGCAGCTTCCGCGTCACCCGTTCCACGGATGCGCTGCAGGCCGCACAGTGCATTCCGCTGATGTCATAAGCTTCCTCGCGCATACTTGACTCCTTTCAGGTTCACAAAATACCCCCATATGGTATCTTCTTATTTTCACAATATACCCCCTGCGGGTATTTGTCAAGTCCAATCGGTCTCTTTTTATCGATCCCAGTCTGCCCAAAAATAAACGACTCACCCACCCTGAATAAAATGGGTGAAAAATAGATTATTTTGCCTATGCCGGAGCCAAAAGAGCCGGAATAGATGGATGGCCGGAGCGTCTCCACTCCGACCATCCATCTATTCCGTTCAAGCTGCAATGCCGGACTCCCGGTCCGCCACACAACAAAATCAAAAATTATGTAAACTCTACCGTTCTTTCATCTGCACCAGCTTTTCGACGATCTCCATCGTCCCTTCCTGTCCAAATACGCCGCTGTTCAGGCAAAAATGATAGCTGTCCACCGCTCCCCATTTCTTGGCGGAGTAATATTCATAGTAAGCGGCACGGCGCTTGTCCATCCGCAGGACCTCCTGGCGGGCTTTGTCCGCATCCAGATTCTGCCGCCGGGCCACGGCGGCAATCCGCCGCTCCAGCGGCGCATGAATGAACAGACTCAGCACATTGTCCCTTCCCTCCAGCGCATAGTCGGCACACCGGCCGATGATGACGCAGGGGCCTTCGCCTGCCACACGCCTCACCGTATCAAAGGTAGCCAGATGCACCTGCTGTTCCAGCGAGTCGCTGACCCCCGCGCCGGGCAGCGCAAACATGTAGGAGTCCATGGCGATGGAATACAGCAGACTCTTGGGGCGCTCGTCAAAGGTGTCGAACAGATTTTCGCACAGGCCGCTTTTCTCCGCCGCCGCTTTCAGCAGCTCCTTGTCGTAAAAGGGAATCTCCAGTTTTTTCGCCAGACGGACACCGATCTCCCGTCCGCCGCTGCCGAATTGTCGGCCAATGGTAATAATGGTTCTTATGGAAAGTCCTCCCCTCGTTTTTTCAGTACCGTCCCACAGGCATGCGGTCAGTTTTCTTCAGGCAGAGGCTTTCCAAGCCTGCGATACATGGTCTTCTTCACCGCCCGCAGAATATTTTCATACCCTGTGCACCGACAAAGGTGCCCCGACAGCAATTTACGCAGCTCGTCATCCGTGTATTCCTTGCCGGACTCCAGAATTTCCACGGCAGTCAGCATAAAGCCGGGGGAACAGAATCCACACTGGATGGCGGCCTCGTCCACAAACGCCTGTTGGATATCGGAGAGCTCGCCGTTAGGCCCCAGCAGTCCCTCCAGTGTCCGTATCGTCTTCCCCTCCGCCCAGACTGCCAAATAGATACAGGAGTTAAACGCCTCTCCGTCGATCAAAACGTTGCATGCGCCGCACTCTCCCACCTCGCAGCCCTTTTTGACCGAGGTCATCCGAAAATCGTTGCGCAGCATGTCGGTCAGGGATGCGCGCACGTCCACCGCGCGCTCGACCTCTTTCCCGTTGAGTGTGAAATGGACGGTTTTATATTGCATTACGTGTTTTTCCATCACAGCGCACCTCCCGCCAGCTCCACGCTCTCAAGGAACGCCCGTTTCGCGCTCTCCACGGCGATGTGGAGCCGAAAATCCCGGCTGGCCCGCCAGCTGTCCCTGGGATTGATGTCCTCCTTCACCGCTTGGGCAAACCGCTCGGCCAACTCCTCCGACACCGGCTGACCGGCCGCCGTCTGTTCCGCCGTCACCGCCCGCAGAGGAATCGGACCCGCCACGCCGAAGGCCACCCGCACCCGCTCCACCGTCTTTTTGTCGGCGGACAGCCGCACATTGACGGAGGTCCCCAGTGTGGCAATATCCATGGCGTTGCGCATGGCATATTTAATATAGTGTCCATACGTATTGTCATAGCTTTCCCGGGGAATCAGAATACCGGTCTGGATTTCTCCCTCCCGAATATCGACTTTTCCGGCCCTGATGTAAAATTCCTGAATGGGAACTCTGCGTGTTCCCGACTGCCCGGTCAACTCGATGACCGCGTCCCATGCGAACAGCGTGGCGGCCGAATCCGCGGAGGTCACTCCGTTGCAGGTGTTGCCGCCGATCGTGCCGATGTTTCGAATCTGGGGGCCGCCCACCTGGTCCACCGCCTGCCCCAGCACATTGATGTACCGCTGGATCAGCGCGTCCCGGGTGATATGGGAAAAGCTGGTGAGGGACCCGATCCGAAGCGTCTCGTCTTCCTCCATGCGCACGCCCCGCAGCGCGTCGATGCCGTAAATGGAGATCAGCTCCGCCCCGGCCCGTTTTCCCTCCCGCATCTGGACCAGTACGTCGGACCCGCCGGCGATGATCTGAGCCTCTGGATGCTCCATCCGAAGGGAGACGGCCTCTTCCACGGAGATGGCCTCATAGAGGGCTTTCATATCATACATGTCGTCTTCCTCCCTTCATTCTTCGATCAGTTCCGCTTTGCGGAACTCAGCATAAAGCACGTGGGGCGTAATGGGGCAACAATCGATGGCCACCCCGGTGGCATTCAGGATCGCGTTGCGGATGGCCGGGGCGCCGGAGCAGGCCGGCGGTTCGCCCAACGCCTTCGTCCCGTATGGCGAGGTGGGCTCCGCGTTTTCCACGAACTCTCCCTCCAGATGGGGATGATCCATAAACGTGGACAGCTTATAGTCCAACAGGTTGTTGTTCAGTGCCTTTCCGGTCTTCTCGTCAAATTTCAGTTCCTCGGAAAGCCCGTATCCGATGGCCATGGACATGCCGCCGTGGACCTGCGCCTCTGCCAGCTGGGGATTGATAAGGGTCCCGCAGTCATGGACGTTCACCAGATTCAATAGCTTCACCTTGCACATGGGGATATCCACTTCCACCTCCGCAAAGGAGCAGCCAAAGGAATAGGCGTTGGTCCGGATCTGAGCGGTGGTCTCGGCGGTGATGTGCTGGCTGTGATCAATGGAATACAATGCCTCCATGGCCAGATCCCCGAGGGTTTTCAAAATCCGGCCGTCGGATTTTCGGACAATGTTGCCGTCCGCCAGATCCAGATTGGAAACCGGCATCCGGGTCTGCTCATGGGCGATGTTCAGGATCCGCTCCCGCAGAGCGAGTCCGGTCTGCATGATGGAAAACCCGCCTATGTACGTCTGCCGGGAGGCATAGGCTCCGGTGCCGTAAGGCGTCACGTCGGTATCCTGCGTGGAGACCACGTGGACCTTTTCCAGCGGCACACCCACCGCGTCGGCCACCATCTGGGAATAGGCGGTGTCGCAGCCTTGTCCGATCTCGGTCTCGCCGGTCTGGAACTGCAGGGACCCGTCCTGATTCAGAACCATGCGGCAGGAGGAGCTCTCCATGGAGATCGGCCACACCGCGGTGTTGTACCAGAACACCGCACACCCCACGCCCTTGCGCACCGGCCCGGTCTGGTTTTGATAGGCCGCGTACTTCCGCGCAAAGTCGATGTACGCCATACCCTTGTCCATGCACTGATTAAACGTGTCCGTATACAGCTCGTTTTTGGAGAACCCGTCCACGTATCCCACCGGCATCAGATGTGCCCGCCGGAACGCGATGGGGTCCTGCCCCAGCGCGTTCGCCACATCGTCGATGTGGCACTCTCCGGCGAACATGGCCTGGGGAATGCCGTAGCCTCGCATGGCTCCGGCGGCGGGCCGGTTTGTGAACACGGTCCAGCAGTCACATTCCAGATTGTCGCAGGGATACAGCTGAGGGAACGCGCCCATACCTTTGGCCACGATGCCGTGTCCGTGGGAGGCGTAGGCCCCCTGATTGGAAAACGCCTCGAACTTTCGGGCCGCGAACGTTCCGTCGGGCCGAACCCAGGATATGATGTGGGTCCGGATGGCGTGCCGGACCCGGTTGGATACAAAGGTCTCCTCCCGTGAACATTCCAGCTTTACCAGCCGCCCGCCTACCTGCGTGCTCAGCCAGGCGCACAGCGGCTCATACAGCGCGTCCTGCTTGTTGCCGAAGCCTCCTCCGATATAGGGCTTGATGAGCCGCACCTGACCCCAGGGAATTCCCAAGGCCTGACCCACCACGCGGCGGACGATATGCGGGATTTGGGTGGAGGAGACCACCACCACCCGGCCCGCCTCTTCATAGGCAAAGCAGCCGTGATTTTCAATGTGGCAGTGCTGAACCGTGGGCGTGTCGTACCAGCCCTCCACCCGGATGAGTCCCGGCTCCTGAATGGCGGTTTGATAGTCGCCTCTAAGAATATCGGTGTGAGCCAGCACATTGCCGGGATACTTCTCGTGAAGCTGCGGGGCATCCGGCTTCATGGCCTTTTGCACATCCAGTTCAAAGGGCAGCTCTTCGTATTCCACCTTCAACGCCCGGACAGCCTGCATGGCGGCCACCTCGTTTTCCGCCACCACCGCGGCGACATCGTCGCCGTAGTACCGCACGTGGCGGTTCAGCAGCATCCGATCCGCCACGTCCTGATGCGCCGGGTCCATGGACCAGGGATGCCCGGCCGTGGGGAAGGGACGGTCCGGCGCGTCAAAGCAGGTGAGGATTTTCACTACTCCTGGAACGATCTCTGCCTCGCTGGTATCGACGGACTTCACATACCCGTGGGCGATGGTGCTGTGTTTGATCTTTGCGATCAGCGCTCCGCTGTCGCACAAATCGTCCATGTACTTTGCCCGGCCCGTTGCCTTTTCGTATGCGTCCACACGTACGACGCTTTTGCCGACGCTCTTGCTCATGGTCTGGCCTCCTTTTTAACTGAACTTCCCATGCGCTTGACTTGACACGGGAAAACCGGATATACTATGAAAAATAAAACGAAATTTGGGGGTTCCAACATGGAAAAACCGGGTTGTGTGGTTCTTGCCGCCGGAATGGGAAAACGCTTCGGTGCAAACAAGCTGACGACGGCGCTGGATGGCCGCTCTTTGATCCTGCGGGCTTTGGAGACCGTTCCCACGGAGTGCTTTTCCTCCGTCGTCGTGGTCACGCAATACCCCGAGATTCTGAAGCTGGCGGGAGAGTTTCATTTCGCCGCCATCCACAACGACAAGCCGGAGCAGGGACTGAGCCGCTCCATCCACCTGGGGCTCACGGCGCTGCGGGACTGCCCTGCCGTCTGCTTTCAGGTCTCGGATCAGCCGCTTCTGCGGCGGGAATCCGTGGCGGCGCTGGCCAACTTCTGGCATCAGCAGCCGGAGCAGATCGCGGCCCTTGCCCACGGCGGCGTTCGGGGCAACCCATGTATTTTCCCCCAAAAATTTTTCCCTAAGCTGATGGCTCTCACCGGCGACACAGGCGGAGCAGAAGTCATCCGCCGACACGAGGACGCCCTGCGGCTTTTGGAGGTTCCAGCCGAAGAGCTTTGGGACGTGGACACGCCGCAGGCACTGAGCGCGGCGGAACGCACCTTGAAAGGGGAACATGAACGGTAATTTTACGGTTGTGGGTCTGGGCGGCCGGTTGGGGCCGCCTCTAACAGGTTGAGCGGGTCTCCCTCTGCGGGAGACCGCTTTATTTTTTGCTGTAAGGCGTGTTCTCCAGCGGCAGGCTCGAACGGAAATTTCCATCATAGCGGAAATAGGCGTCCGCGATGGCGGGAGCGGTGGGGATGGAAGTGATCTCCCCGATACCGATGGCCCCGCAGGCCACGTTGAGGCCCGGCTTTTCCACAATCAGCGCCTTCACCTCGGGAACCTCGTTTGCCCGAAACAGCCCCAGGGTGCCATATCTGGCAAGGGGCTTGCAGTCTTGCAGCGGATAGCGCTCTGTCAGCGCGAAGCCCATGGACATGACCACGCCGCCCTCGATTTGTCCCTCCACGGAGGTCGGGTTCACGGCTTTCCCCACATCGTGGGCCGCCACGATCTTTTCGATCTTTCCCTCGTCGTTCAAAATGCAGATCTGGGTAGCGTAGCCGTAGGCCACGTGGCTGACGGGGTTGGGCACATCCGCTCCCAGCGGGTCGGTTTTCGCCAGATACTCCCCGTAAAACTCCTGCCCTTCCAAATCGGCCAGGGTCTTTCCTTCCATATCCCCGTTCAGCTTTTCGCATGCCCTGCGGCAGGCCTCGCCCGTCACCAGCGTCTGCCGGGACCCGGAGGTAGTCCCCGAATCCGGCGCCAGATAGGTATTGGACCGCTGGTAAATCACGTCGTCTCGCTTTAATCCCGTCCGGTCACAGACCATCTGGGTCAAAACCGTTCCCAGCCCCTGCCCGATGCAGGATGCTCCGGCGAAGATATGGAGCTTTCCGCCCGCAACGGCCAGCCGCACGCGGCCGGTATCGGGAATACCCACGCCCACACCCGCGTTCTTCATGGCACAGCCGATGCCCACATATTTTGCAGCGTCATAATAGGGCTTCACCGCTTCCAGTGTCTCCGCAAGCCCCGTAGACGCGTCTACGATCTGACCATTGGGTAGCTCCTGTCCGGGTCGAATGGCATTGCGCCAGCGGATCTCCCAGGGGGTGATTCCCACCCTATCCGCCATCTGATTCAAGAGGCTCTCCACGCAAAAGCAGGTCTGCGTGACTCCGAAGCCCCGGAACGCCCCTGCGGGGGGATTATTGGTGTAATACGCCCACCCGTCGATCTCAAAATTCTGATAATTGTACGGTCCCGCCGCGTGGGTGCAGGCCCGCTCCAGCACCGGTCCTCCCAAAGACGCATAGGCTCCGGTATCCGCAATGACCTCCGCCGCCACGCCCTGAATGATGCCGTTTTCATCGCAGCCCATAGAAAACTCCATTTCCATGGGGTGCCGCTTGGGATGGATGAGAATGCTTTCCGCCCGGCTGAGCTTTGCCTTGACTGGTCGTTGCGTGAGATACGCCACCAGCGCCGCCAGATGCTGCACGGTCACGTCCTCCTTGCCGCCAAAGCCGCCGCCCACCAGCATATTTTTGACCTTCACCTTTTCAGCGGGCAGACCCAGCATCCCCATGGTCTCGTGCTGCGTGTCATATGCCCCCTGATCCGTGGACCATATCTCTACACCGTCTCCCTCCGGGAACGCCACGGCGCACTCCGGCTCCAAAAACGCATGCTCTGTCCAAGGTGTGGAAAAGTGCTGCGTCAGCACATATTTTGATTTCGCAATGGCCTGCGCTGGATTGCCCCGCTGGATATGCTTGTGGGCCAACAGATTTCCAGACCTGTGGACCAGCGGCGCATCCGGCGCCATGGCCTCCTTTGGGCTGCGAACCATAGGCAGTTCCTCGTAGTCCACCTTCACAAGGGCCTTCGCCTGTTCCAAAAGCTCCTTTGTCTCGGCGGCCACAACACAGATGGCATCGCCCAGATAGTGCGTGATCTCCCCCACCGGGATCATGGTGTCCCAGTCCTTCATCAGGTGGCCCACCTTGTTCTTTCCCGGGACATCCTCCGCCGTAAACAAACCCACAACACCCGGCAGGGCTTTCGCCTCCTCCGCGTGGATGGCCAGCACCCGCGCCCGGGGATAGGCGCTGCGCACCGCGCTGGCGTAAATCATCCCGTCCAGATAGACATCATCCGGATACTGTCCCGCACCAGTGACCTTTTCCCGCACATCCACCCGCGGGACCCGCGCGCCCAGGCTCCAATCCTGCGGCGGCTCCGGAACTTTGCCGCTGCGGAACACCTCCGCCGCCAGCAAAATGGCGTCGATGATCTTTACGTACCCGGTACAGCGGCATATGTTGTTGCGGATGGCGAACGCCGCCTCTTCTCTGGTGGGATTCCGGTTCACATCCAGCAGCGCCTTGGCGGAGATCACCATGCCCGGAATGCAAAATCCGCACTGCACGGCCCCTGCCTTGCCGAACGCATAGGTAAACACGTCCTTCTCAAAATCGCTCAGGCCCTCCACCGTCAAAACGGACTTTCCCTCCAGCTTTTCGGTCTGGGGGATGCAGGCCTTTGTGGGTTTTCCGTCGATCAGCACCGTGCAAGTGCCGCAAGCTCCCTCGCTGCACCCATCCTTCACGGAAGTCAAATGCAGATCATCCCGCAGGAAGCGGATGAGTTTTTGGTTTTTCTCCACGGTCACAGCTTTGCCGTTCACGGTAAATGTCGCCATCGTGTACTCCTCCTCAAACTCCGTGTCCGGCTCCGGTCCCACGGTCATTTTTAGGTCCCCTCTCATTCATTTTTGAAAGGTCAACCTTTTTTGCTCATTATACAATAATTTTTAGGCCAACGCAATCTTTGTTTGTGCAGTTCGTTATTCTATTTAAATAATCACGCTTCTTGATGCAGAAGTTCCCATCCCACCAGCAACGCGCCATTCCGGACGGTGATAACAGCCTCCGGATTTAAAATATGATTGCTAACGCCTAGGGGGAACTCCGGCGTGAGTGTTGCATCCTTCAAGGGGTACTGGAACCCCACCTCGTCAATTCCCCCGGCTTTGTCGCCCAGACAGAACGCGGAAACCAGCCCCCATTCCACTTCCTTATGAATCGTGAGGGATTCGTTTTCAATGGCTGTCCAGACAAAGTCGTCGCCATACAGCCATCCCCGCGCGCCCCTACGCCGAAGGTACAGCAGCGACTGAAGGTTTGCCAGCGTGTGGTCCAGTCGCTTTCCGCCGGTGAACCCATAAAGATGGAACTCGCCGCAGCCCTTTTCCAATCCGGTTTTCAGCGCCAGCATGGCATCTGTGTCATCCTTCTCCACCGGCACCCGCAAAACCGGCACGCCAACCGGCTCGGGCATGGAATCAAAGTCCCCCAGCGCCAGATCGGGCACAACACCCAGACTCCGGCACAACCGGTACCCGGCGTCGGCGGCGATCACCAGATCGTCTGGCGCGGGTCGTTCCCGCAAACCGAAAAAGCTCCCGGCGGCAAAAATAAAACAGCGTCTCATAGACGTTCCCTCTGTTCCTTTTGATGTAACGACAGACGCCGATGGTTTTCGCCCGCCGATTTATTGTAATTGTACCACAAGTCTCACCCACTTGACAAACAGGTGATACCACCTTATAATGGATACTGACAATTCCAAGGGGTGCTGGCGGAAGCCGGCTGAGATGGGCGTATTTTCCGCCCGGTCCCTCGAACCTGATCCGGGTAATGCCGGCGTAGGAATGTGAGCTGTTGAACAGTACCGCATGACGAGGCCGAAGCCCGTTGTGCGGATTTTTTTATGTCCGCGGGCGAAGGCTGGGGGAAACGGGATTGCCAAATTTAAAAAAGGGAGTTCCGAATTATGAGCCATAACCGCATCCGCATCATCTGCGAAGCCGCCGTCCTGATGGCCCTGGCGCAGATCCTCAGCTACATCAAGCTCTATGAGTTCCCCAATGGCGGATCCATCGACTGCGCCATGATCCCCATCATTCTTTTCGCTGTCCGCTACGGTGCGGGCTGGGGTACCGGCGTCGGCTTTGTCTTCGGCGCGATGCAGTACTTCTTCGCCAACGGCATCTCCATTGACTGGACCACCATCATCTGTGATTATTTCATTGCCTACGCCCTTTTGGGCCTGGGTGCCGGACTGTTTCATG
>Ga0183100_1000950_pt1 | contig 16999 bp, 7 predicted proteins | sample Biomet2_FD_127789 | JGI IMG/M metagenome (GOLD analysis project Ga0183100, IMG submission 127789) | Microbial communities from bioreactor (seeded with anoxic lake sediment) at LBNL, California, USA - Biofuel metagenome 2 | ecosystem: Engineered > Bioreactor > Anaerobic > Unclassified ...
GTATTATGTAGACTTTTACAGCCTATTCAATAATCCCGAAAAAGATTGGGAAACATATCTTAAAGAGGTGGCAGATAGTCCGCCTGAACCATCACTTTTTGATTGAGGGGGCTTGTTATACAAAAAATAAACCCGAAGCCCTATTTAAAAGGCCTTCGGGAACTATTTGTATGCTATTTCTTATTTTATCGGACAGCAATAATTTTTTTATCAGACCTGGATGAAAAGAATTCATAAAAGATTGTTTCAAGATTCTTTTCATCAAATGAAAACCTCATCCTTTGGAAATGTTTTTGAAATTTTGAAGGATGGAAGCCTATGTAAAATAATTCTTTTTCCCTGAAAAGGATAACTTATTTTTAGATGTATCATTTTGAAAATATTTTGACAGTGCTTTTTTCGAAAAAGATCAGAGGTTTGAACCGAGAAAATGCTTGTGAAATTTTGGCAAATCCGTTAATTGGCGGAATAGAAACATTTAATAAAATTTGAAAGCATTTAGGGCGCCTAAATTTCAGTTTATATTGCTAGAAACTAGTGCTGTGAGCGATTTTTTTTTGTGCTCAAAAAAAACGCTTAAAAAAATATCAGGTAAAAAAGTAGCGTGATTTTTATAATTCCTATAAAAGCTAATTCGATTTTGGAGCACATTTGAAAAATGCACAATAACTTTCAGCTGAGCATTGTAAGAGAAAGAGTTTTTCTGAAGACTTGATGAAAATATAAATAAACGTAAATGGGCTCGATGTTGTTTAAATAAATGTAATTTTCTAGAGAGGTATGTTGAATGAGAAAATAACGGCAGGTAAAAAATCGTCTAAAAATTTAAAAGAGTGATAGAAAATAAGCGAGTTTTTGTTAGGAATTCGTTTATTCTGGCCAAATCGCGATGGAAAGAATGACTGTCATGTAATTTTGGAGGAAAAGGGACCATGGCTAATATGTAATAAAAGTTAATTTGTTGTTTTTTCTCTCTATGGGGTGTTGCTGGAAAGATAAGAATCATTAATTTTGTGCCTAATAGGAAAGACTCTTATCAGACTTGTATCAGACTCGTATCAAGTTACGTAGAAGAAAAAACTAGAAAAACTGTATAAAAACTAAAATTTAATGTGTATGAAAGACCGTTTATTCAGGATTCGCAGACTGCTCCTTGGAGCAATGGCGCTGCTGTTGACTGGCGGATTGATGTACTCTTGTTCAGACGATTATGATCTGCCGGATAAAACACCTGGTTGGTTGGGATCAAGTATTTATAATTACTTGAAGGAACAAGGAAAATTCACCAATACTGTCAAGCTAATTGATGATTTGAATTATGCGGAAGTCTTGGCAAAGACCGGTAGTAAAACATTGTTTGTCGCAGATGATGATGCCTACAGTCGTTTTTTTGCAAAGAATCCCTGGGGTGTGCATCAGTACGGCGACTTAACCCTGTCTCAAAAGAAATTGTTATTGAACTCATGTATGCTGGATAATGCATATTTACTGGAGATGATGCCTAATTTATCTTCAGGCTCTCTGGGTACAGACGGTACTTATCTGGACAGAAACCGCTGCTTGCGTCAGCCCACTTCTGTTTCAGTAACAGACTCTATTACATTCTTTCAATGGGATAATCAAGCTATTCCGACAACAAATAACTTAGGTTATAAAAATGCCGGAAGCAATCCAGATAAAGACTATTGGTCGCGTTTTCGCACGCAGGCCAAGGGCGGTATTCGTATGGCTGTAGATGGGACTACTCCTTTGATGGTGCATTGGATTGCAGGTCAAATGGGTGAACAAAATATTACTGACGACGACTTTAAAACAGTTGTCGGCAAGTCGCGAGAGTCTAATGATGTTTATATATTTGGAAGTAAGGTTATTAAACAGGATATTACGTGCCAAAATGGTTATATTGATCAGCTGGATGAAGTTTACACAACTCCGTCTAATATGGCAGAAATGATTCGTACCAACGGTCGCACTAATCTGTTTAGTCATATGTTGGATCGTTTTAGTGCTCCTTATTATAATTCAAGTTTGACCAACAAATATCGTCAGTTGAATCCTGGTGTTGACTCTGTATTTGAAAAACGCTATCTTTCAGCTCGTTCACAAGATGGTGGCGCATTGGAACGCGATCCCAAAGGGAACAAAGTTTCCTATTATTTAAATTATGACCCGGGATGGAATACCTATTTTAATGCAAGCCATGGGGTGCAAGTTGACATGGGTGCCATGTTTGTACCTTCCGATGTAGCTATACAAAAATATTTCTTAACAGGTGGTGGAGTGTTCTTGATGAATGCTTACGCTGTTCAAAAACCGGTAACGGCAGATAATCTTCAATTTAATTTGGATCAGATTCCATTGGGCGTTATTCAGGCCTTGATTAATAATTTAATGAAGACATCGTTTATTGAAAGTGTTCCGAGCAAATACATTACGATTATGAATGATGCTCGCGACCCGATGTTCTCCAATGCACAAACAGTGGATGCTTTCAAACAGAAAATCGATACTTCTCTGATTGGCAACAATGGTGTGGTATACGTATTAAATGAGGTTTATACGCCGGCTAGTTATGCTTCTGTATCTGCACCTGCATTGGTTGGTGATAGTCTTCGTATTTTTAACTGGGCAATTACGGCTGATGATAAGTATATCACCAATCCTACCAGCGCTCCGTTGAATTCATTTATTTCTGCTTATTTGTTGGCTATGAGTACGAACTTTAGCTTCTTTATTCCAACGGATAATGCACTCCAAACTTATTATGATCCGGTTTCTATGGCTCACACGCAGCCTTATGTACTGGTCTTCAAATTTGATCCTCGTTCCGCATCTACACCTGTAACTGCTCGTGCTAAAAAGTATAATAAACTTACAGGCGAGGTTGATTCTACGGGATATATGACTACCACAATCAGCTCAACGATTGTAAACAACCGTTTGAAAGATATGTTGGATGCACATATTATAGTAGATACTACGATGTCTAAACTCGGTGTGAACGATGGCAATCATTATTATGTAACGAAAGGTGGCGCTCCCATCAAGGTTGACAATGTAAATGGTGGTGTTAACGGGATGACCGTCTATGGCGGTTGGCAGCTTGATCATAACGGTGCTTGCCACGTTAAACAGGTCTTTGATAAATCAGAGAAAACGAATGGTTATGGTAATGGTATGACCTATGTTATTGACCACCCGATTGAGTCTACTATTAAGTCCGTTTATTCCATTATGGGTAACGACGGTAATGAGGATTCTCCGTATTATCAGTTCTTCCAGCTTTGTCAAGTTGACGCTACTGCTTTGGAAGATGCCGGTTTGGCTGATGCTTATACAAAACGCGCCGACAAGGATAAAGCACTTGCAAAATATTTTATCTTCACCGGAAATAACCCTTGTTTGGACCAAAATGTACGTTTCTTCAATACCTATCGTTATACGGTGTATATTCCAACTAACGAAAGTATTCAGGAAGCTGTCAATCAAGGTTTGCCTACTTGGAGCACTATTTCAGCTTATATTCAGGAACGTAAGGATTATATCGCAGCTCATGAAAATGATGCTAATTTTGATGCTAATGCTGTTACGACTGAATACAAAACCAAGGCCCAAGCTATGATTACATGCCTGTTGAATTTTATCAAATATCATTTCCAGGATAATTCAGTATTTGTAGATTCCAATCCGATTAGTTCGACGGCTTATGAGACTGCTTGTATTAATGACGAAACAAATCGGTATATTACCGTTACGGTTTCATCGAATGGGAATCAAACACTCAGTGTTGCCGATAAGGCCGGACATACGCGCCAAGTCGTTACAGCAAATGGGCAGGATGGTAACTACAATATGTTAGCTCGAGATATCGAACTGGACAGAACGGGAGAATCTGCATCTACGATAGAAACATCTTCCTATGCTGTTTTACATCGCATTGACGGCGTTTTGAATTTTAAGCCTTTGACCAACAATCATTATGATGCAGATTGGACAACGGTGTCGCAGGCTCGGAAATTCATCGCAAAATATCGTATTAGAAAATAAAAATGAATACTATGAATAAGATGAAGTATCTTCTGTTGCTTATGCTGTGCTGCAGTTTCACATTTACTTATGCACAGAAAAGGATTTCGGGTCGTGTTTGGAATCCCCAGGATGGCCCTGCTATGATGGCAAATGTACTTGAAGTCGATGCCAATAATCGTATTCAGGCTTCTACTACAACCGATATGAATGGTAACTTCTCCATGATGATTAAAAATACAAACGACGTACTGAAAGTCAATTATATTGGTTATCGTCAATGGGAAGCAAAAATTGGTGGAACCTCAATCTTTAAGATCCAGCTGGAGCGTAATGCGAAGCAATTGGTTGGTGTAAAGGTTATTGGTGCACGCAAGGTAAGAAGTAATGGACTCTCGATTCCTGAGAGAGAAGTTTCTGTCGCTTCACAAACGCTGGATATGGATGAAATGAAAGGACTTTCATTTGAATCCGCAGACCAAGCTCTGCAAGGACAAATTGCAGGTCTCGACGTTGTTGCAAATTCCGGTAACCTTGGTTCCGGTATGAGTATGCGTTTGCGTGGTGTTTCAACCATTAGTGGAAATCAGGAACCGTTGATCGTTGTAGATGGCCATATTTTGGAAAACTATTCCAGTACGAACGTAGATTTGCAGGATATGGATAATACCGAACAGTTTGCAAATTTGCTGAACGTAAATGTTGAGGATATTAAGAGTATCGAGGTTAAAAAAGATGCTGGTGCTTGCGCTATTTGGGGTGCCAGAGGTTCTAACGGCGTTATCGAAATTACAACCCGTCGTGGTATTAAAGGTAAAACGAGAGTTTCGGGAAACTACTATTTCACCGGCAGTTGGCAGCCGTCAGGTATGAAAATGCTGAATGGTGATGGTTATACGATGATGTTGAAGGAGGCTTATTTTAATCCTCGTCAGAGTGACTTGACCTCCGATATCGTTGAGCTTTCTTATAAACGTGATCGTACTGCTTACTATTCAAACTTCAATAAGAATACTGACTGGGTTGATGCTGTTACTCAGTTTGGACAATCTCATAAGTATTATGTAAGTATTAATGGTGGTGGTGATCAGGCTCAGTTCCGTATTTCCGGAGGTTATGATCATGAAACAGGTACTATTATTAAACAGTCATTGGATCGTTTTAGCACCCGTATGACGTTGGATTATCAAGTATCAGACCGTATTAAGTTTAGCTCTAATTTTTCTTTGACTTATACCAAGAATAATCGTAATTATACCGATATTTTGGCTAAAGCTTACAGCAGTATGCCGAATATGAGTATTACTCGTTGGGAATATAATGCTGCAACTAATTCTTATTATGATACAGGTGAGTATTATAAAATGTATCCTGCAGCTACGGGGGCGGGATCTGTAGTCGATGGACAAACTTCTTACTATTTGAGAGATATGGTGGCAGTTGGTAATCCTGTTGCTATCGCAAATTACTCTTGGAGTAAAGTTAGTGATTACACCATCGTGCCTGAATTCCAGATTGAATACAAGCTTTTAGGCAAATCGGCTGATAAAACTATGTTGGATTATAAAGGCGAGGTTTATATGAATGCCACTTCTTCTACTTCGGATGCTTACTATCCTTCCATTCTGTCTTCCGATACTTGGACGGGTGATATTAACCAGAGTGCTAACTCAAATAGTAGAGGTTTAACATTCACGACGACTCATTATTTGATTTTTACGCCCAAATTACCGAAAAATCATTTCTTTACAGCTATGGGTCGCGCCGAGTTAAATACTTACACGGCAAATTCTCAGAGTCTTGCGACTAAGAATTTGGTCGGAGGTATTACAGACCCTACTGTTAATGCTTATTTGACTGGTGCGTCTACAGCAACTTCAAAGTCTCACAGTTTGAACTTTTCCGGTTCTCTGCATTATTCTTTTAAATCCAAATATGTTCTTGACTTGACATTACGCGGCGACGGTAGTACTTCGTTTGGTAAGGATAACCGTTGGGGGTATTTTCCCAGTATTTCGGGTCGTTGGAATTTGAGTGATGAATTATTTTTCCGCCCAATGAAGAAATACATTAATATGCTTTCTTTTGCTCCGGGTTGGGGTGTAACGGGTAACAGCCCTACAACCTCATCTATCATGTACAATAAATACAGTAATAATGGTACGTATGGATTTAATGGCAGTTATATTTCTGCGATTGCTCCGGATAACCTTCGTCTGACTACTGTAAAATGGGAGAAAACAAAGTCATGGAACTTAGGTTTTAATGTCAACTTTTTGGAGGATTTGTTGATGGTGAACATCAATATTTATGACAAACGTACTTCTGATTTGTTACAGTCAAACGTTGCTATTCCTACTTCAGTGGGTTATTCTACGTTGGATTATGATAATGTGGGTTCTTTGAAGAATAGTGGTTGGGAGTTGAACTTATCCACAAAGGATATTTTCAAAACTGGTAAGTTCTCAATGAAATTGAAATTTAATGCTTCTCAAAACCGTAACCGCATTGAAACTATGGATGCCAGTGTTCTTTCCGGCATTAATGGCGATTTCAACTATGCCAATGAAAATTACCTGAGTCGTGTTCAAATCGGTAATGCGCTGTATTCTATTTACGGTTTCCGTTATAAGGGTGTATACCGCTTTGGTTATGATCATTCCGGCTATTTTGCTGATGATGCCAAGAATACTCTGTATGGAACGAATACTGCTGCCGCTGCTGCTGCACGCGGTGAGAATGCAACTTGTCCAATTGCTCGTGATGCAAACGGTAATATCATTTTCGATGCAGACGGTAATCCTTTGCGGATGTACTATAATTACGGCTCTACAAACTACCAGTTTGCTGGTGGTGATGCTATCTATGAGGATATTAATCATGATGGTCAGATCAATGAACTTGACATTGTTTATTTAGGTAACTCCAATCCTAGATTTAATGGTGGTTTCGGCGTAGACTTTAAATATGGTGATTGGACTTTAAAAACAAGTTTCAATATTCGTACCGGAGCTAAGGTCGTTGACTTGGCCCGTATGTATGCTGAGGATATGCGTACAAATAAAAATCAGAGCGCAGCTGTTAACTGGCGTTGGCGCAAGAATGGTGATATTACTGAAATTCCGAGAGCAATGAATGCTGATGCAGGTACATCCTTTAATGCTTTGGCAAGTGATCGTTACGTCGAAAATAGTGACTTTGTTCGTTTGCAGTATCTGCAGCTGACGTATAACTTTCAACCTAGTTTTGTGAAGCGTTTGGGTGTTGGACTGAGAAATCTTTCCTTTGCATGCTCTGCTAATAACTTGTTCTGTCTTACGAAGTACAAAGGTGTTGATCCTGAACATGCTGCCAGTGGTTATTCTCCTGCTTTCGATTCTTCTCAGACGCCGGTATCTCGTTCTATAACATTTAGTTTGAATTTCTCGTTCTAATGATAGATAGATTATGAAAAAATTAAGAATATATAAAAAGCTTGTTCTTCCAGGTTGCATGGCGTTAGTAGGAATGTTGTCGTCTTGCAGTATGTTTGATGATTTCTTGACGGTATATCCAACCAATCAAATCACCGGTGAACAGTTCTGGGAAGATAAAAATGACTTGACAAGCGTACTCGCTTCTTGCTATAAGCAATTGACTGCAGATGCTGTCTCTCAAAGAATGTTTGTTTGGGGTGAGCTTCGCTCGGATAATTTCTTGTTGAAATCAGAAAGTGATGAAAATGTCAAGAATATTATGAATGCGAACTTGTTGCCTACTAATAGTTGGTATGATTGGTCTTCATTCTACAGAGGTATTGGTTTTTGCAATTTGGTTCTTTCTAAAGGTCCCGATATTATAGGTAAGGATCCTAGTTTTACTCAAAGTGATTGGAAGCCTATTGCTGCTGAATGCAAAACGCTTCGAGCTCTCTATTATTTTTATCTGATTCGTGCTTTCCGCGATGTACCGTTTAATGTAAAGGCCAATGATACTAGTGTGGGCGTTCGCGCTCCGATGCCACAGGTTCCTGAGCAGACTACATTGACTTATTTGATTAATGACTTGGAAGGTTGCAAGGATGATGGTATGACTAATTATGGTACCGATGCTTTTAATGCTTGTCGTGTTACTAAAAATGCTATTTATTCACTTTTGGCTGATATGTATCTTTGGCGTGCGGCAAAAAATAGTAGTGCCGATTCGGCTGCTAAATACCCAGGTATGTCTGCTAATGATTATGCCAAATGTATTGAATGCTGCGATTATGTGATTAAAGACAAGTTGTATCAGTTCCAAAAAGAGAAGGAAAAATACTATGGTTATGGTGATGCAACTAGAACGCCGTTGCCTATGTATGCTCCTTCAACGATGGGTCGTATTGAAGATACGGAATATAACAATTTGTTTGGCTCGAAGGGTAGTTTGGAAAGTGTTTTTGAAATTGCTTATGACGGTTCCAACAATGACAATAATCTCGTGACTAAATTTTATGGTGGTTTTAAAGACGGAAGTTTCCAAGTCGGATTAGTGGGTGGCTCATCGCTCTATCAGGATGTGGATGCAAAACCGGATGCCCAGAGCCATGCATATAGCAAGACTGATCTACGTGCGGCTGAGAGTATCAGATATTTAAATAGTTCCGATGCGTCTTCTAATAGTTATCAAGTTGTGAAGTTTATTACCAAGCAAGTCGAAGTTTTGGATGGAACGAATGTCTTAAAGAAGGAGTCTCAACAGTCTGATAATGTAAATTATAGCGGTATACGTTCTCAGGATTATATGGATTCCAACTGGATTATTTATCGCGTTTCCGATTTGTTATTGATGAAGGCAGAAGCAATTGCTTGTCTGTATCCTGATGGAGATGATAATCTGAAAACGGCTTACGATATGGCTTACGCGGTATTTGATCGCTCTAATCCGTCTATTTTGTTAACCGATAAATTAAAGTATTCTTCCTTTGGTACGAAAAAGTCGTTACTTGATTTTGTAATGAGAGAACGGCAACGTGAATTTTTTGGCGAAGGCAAACGTTGGTTTGATTTGGTTCGTATAGCTATGCGTGACAATTCTACGGAGAACATGTTGACCTTGTTATCGTCAAAATATACTACGAATGCAAGTGCCATCAAAGCGAAATTAGCAACTCTTAATTCACTCTACAGCCCTGTATACAAGAACGAGATGAAAGTCAATACGGCTTTGGTTCAGAATCCTGCTTGGGTAGTTGATGAAACCATTGTAAAGAATTAGAATATGAGAATAATGTTGGTGTTGATATCGTTGTATTTTTCTGGTGACATGGTTTTCATCGGTAGGGGCACCAACACTTATAAATAATTCATTTGAAAATATCAAATTTATTTGACCGCGAATTATTAGTCGAAAATTAAAAATTAAGATATATGAAAAATATACATAATAAATGGTTAAAGGGAGGGCTTCTAGGGCTGTTTGCCATTCTCGGCATGGCTTCTTGTTCTGACGACCATTTTGATTTAAATACTACAAATGCTTCTGGAACTTTATGGCAGAATCTTGTAGCCACAAATCAAGTTGATTCTTTTACAATGATTCTTGAAAAAACCATTGTGAATAAGAAGTCATACGGTGTTCCTGCTACCATTTCCTATAAGGATTTACTGAATTCTTCCAGAGTATTTACCGTTTGGGCTCCTAAAGACGGTACATATAATGCCGCTCATTGGTTGAAACTTCTCGCTGCTGGAGATAATGAAACTGTTGAAAAACAGTTTGTGCGCAATCATATTGCCAATTATAATTATAATGGCGCATATGCTACTTCTGAAAAACTTCGCTTATTCAATAAGAAGTACGCTGTTTATGATGTTTCTAATAATACATTTAAAGGTGTTTCCATTTCATCGGATGCCCAGTATAAGAATATTGCATCTACAAACGGTACAGTTCATATTTTGAACGGATTGGCACCATACCTTCCTAGTTTGCGTGAATCTTTGGAAGATAACGCAAATGTGAGTGACATCAATAAGTATATTATGGATAAGGATACTTTGATGTTCATAAAGGAGTACTCCACTCCAGGCTCTACTGTGAATGGTGAAGTTCAATATGTGGATTCTTATTTTGTTGAAGGTAATAAGATCCTTCCGAGTATTGCGATGAATGAAGATTCCCTCTCTGCTGCCATCTTCCCTTCAAATACGGCATGGAGTGAAGCAATTTCAAAGATTTCACCGTTCTTTAATTATAAGCAGAAATATTCGTATTATGATGCTGATGCTAGTAAATATAGAATTGATAGTATTAAACCGGATTCATTTCAGGAACTTTATACCAAAAGGGTGATTTTTAATAATATGTTTTATAGTCTTCGTGAGCAACCTGCGTTCAATTTGGAAACTGCAACTCCCGAATCTGTTCAGCAGTTCTTTAACACCTCAGATTCTTTAGTTTCTACGGAGTATTATTTTTCAAATTATGACAGACATCAACATAAACCTTATTGTAATACTCTGACCGAAGGAAAACTTCCAACTGTCTCTAGTAATGGCTATTCCTTTATTACAGATCATTTTAATTTTGTTGCCAATAAAACTTGGCAGTATGATATTCTTGTAGAAGGTGAATATAGTTGGCTCTTCAATGCTGAAAAGAGTAAATACCTTAATACTTCTTATCCTGCAGGTGTTTATCATTATGTATCTGATGGAAATCGTAATGATTCTGTGAAGGGAAAAGTTCATGGTTATGCTTATCAGGAATTTCAAGGAACGAACGCTTCTGCAAAGCCAGTTGTTTCCTTTAACTTGCCTGATGTTTTATCCGGAACATATGATATTTATGTTGTGATAGTTCCTGAGAATATGGTTGATAAATCGAACACTTCGCCTAAGAAGAATAAATTCTCTGCCACTTTGGAATACGATTACGACACCAATGGCAAAGCCTCTTCTATCACTTCAGATGGAACCTTTGAGTCCGATCCGACGAGAGTTGACACCATTCTTCTTTTCGAAAATTTCAAGTTCCCGTATTGTTATGCAAATTTAGCCAATTCATATCCTGTTCTGTCGTTAACAACTGTCAGGTCAGTTGCAGATTATAAGACGGTTACACCTTATTTGAATATAGACTGCTTTATTCTAAAAGGTAAGGATGAATAGTCGCTAGTTAACTTAAAAAATAGAAGACAATGAAAAATATAAGAAGAATTTATTTTTTGAGAAGAGCCTTCGGTGTAGGTTTTTGCCTTTTCTTCTTGACAGGCATTTCTCCCGTATTGGCTCAGGACGATAATGGCGATACAACTGTGGAAGACACAATGGACGTTCAACGTCCCAAACTTGTGGTACCTGCAGGTCCGACTTATCAGATGAAAGAAGTTAGCGGACAGATTCTGGATGCAGCGACTCACAAACCTATCAGTGGTGTCCGTGTTGAAGCATTGAATGATATTCGCTATTCTGCAATGACGGAGGATGATGGCCGTTATAAGGTTTCAGTTCCTGTTTTTGTAACTGCTTTGTTTGTTTCCACTCCGGAGTATAATCCTGTTCAGGTAGCAATCAAAGAGGGCCCTTTGGATGTGACTCTTTATAGCTCTGTGTTTAAATCTTTCTATCATAATGGAACTGACGTTTTTCGTAATAGTTCCATGTCTGTGGAAAACTCTTCCGCAATTTCAGTAGAAAGTGATATTGAGAATCAATTGAATGGGTCAGTACGTACCGTGATGCGTGGTGGTATGCCTGGTCAAGGCGCTTCCATGTTTATCAATGGTTTGAACTCCTTAAACACAGTTGCCCAACCTTTGGTTGTAGTGGATGGCGTGATTTGGGATATGCAGTATGATCGTACCGCTCTTCATGATGGTTTCTTTAATAATGTTTTGAATACAATTGATGTAGAAGATATTGACAATGTTAAAGTTTTACAGTCAGGTACGGCTCTTTATGGAGCTAAAGGAGCCAATGGTGTGATAGAAATCACTACGAAACGTGGAAAGAGCCGTGCAACGCGTATTGGCGTCCGCATTTATGGAGGTTTTGAGTCTGCCCCTTCTACACTTGATGTTATGGATGGAACACAGTACAGAAGCTACCTGACGGGAATTCTAGGTACATATGTTCCTTCTAATGCCGATTATAAATTGGATGCGCTTCAATTCATTTCTGAACAATCATTTATGAATGAAGATCCGAATTATACGTTCTATAAGATGTATCATAACAATGAAAATTGGCAGAAAGATCTATACAGAACGGCGTTTACCCAAAATTATAAGGTGAATGTACAAGGAGGTGATGAAATTGCCATGTATGCCTTGTCTTTGGGTTACACGGGATCTGATGCTACGACAAATAAAAATGACTTTAGTCGTTTGAATATTCGTTTTAATACTGATATCAGTCTTTCTGATCGTCTTTCTACTTCCTTTGATATTTCTTATGCCCGCTCAAGCTATAATCTGCGTGATAACGGTTGGAATCAGGATTATACCTCTTCCAATATCTCTTCACCCAATGTGTTGGGCTTGATAAATGCTCCAATGATTAGCAAATATGGCTATTTCGTTTATTGGGATCCTACGGAGAATAGAAACATGTTGACAGCTTCTAATAGTATTTATGCAGGTAAAAACTATAATGATAATAATAATCCGTTTACTTTCGGTCAAAACTACGGTACGGCGGCTTTAGCTAATCCGTATTGGATTCTTTTGAACGGTGAGGGCGACAATAAAAATTATGAGGAGCAGACTCAGTTCACTTTGAATGCAAATCCAAAATATGAGATTAATTCTTGGTTGTCTTTTGGCGATCGTTTTAGCTATGTGATGAACCGTACGTCTGAACTTTACTATTTACCAATTAATGGTACGCCGAGTAAATTCGTTGATGGTCTTGGAAGTGTAACAAGTTCTGTTAAATCTCAATTCTCTGATGAAAGTACGATTTTTAATAATTTGTATTTGAAGTTTGACAAACACATGGGTGCTCACACGTTAACAGCAACGGGTGGTTTCCGTCTTGCTTCATATGATTTCGCTAATAGCTATGTACGTGGTTACAATAACTCCAATGACAAGATGCCAAACCTTTCTTATTCTCTTCAGTACTTGACCTATGGTGGTGCGAATGATAAGTGGATGAATCTGGCATATTACGTTGATGGACATTATAATTATCTGAACCGTTATTTCTTGGATGCTACGATGACCGCTGAGTCTTCTTCTCGTTTCGGAAAAAATACAAAAGACGGTATTAAACTTTTTGGCGTAAATTGGGGCCTTTTCCCTGCATTACGTGGATCGTGGCTAATTTCTTCAGAGCCTTGGTTTGATTTTAAGACAATTAACTATTTGAAACTTTCAGCTGGGTATGAAGAATCAGGTAATGACAACATTGATTATTATGCCGGCCGTACATACTTTGCAAATGACAAGTTTCTGTATAATGCTATTTCATTGCGTTTAGCTAATATTGCCAATTCTGAAATTCAGTGGGAAACGACACGTCGTTTTAATGTTGGCTTGGAAACAAGTTTACTTAACAATCGCTTGTCATTGGGCGTGGACCTTTTCTTGAGTAAAACATCTAATTTGCTGACATTGGAAAACCTAAACTATTTGACAGGTTTGTCAACAATGTGGGGTAATGGTGGTGCCCTAAAGAATAAAGGTATTAATGGTAATGTTAATGCTGTTGTAATCAATGCCAAGAATTTTAAATGGGAACTTGGTTTTAGTGTAGGTCATTATACAAATGAAATTACCGAATTACCTTCTTCTTCTGAATTAGTATATTATAATTTGGATGAGTCTGGAAGTAAAGCTTCTGTTTATAAAAAAATTAATGGCTATACAAGCTCCATTTATGGAACAGACAATATACTTACAAGTATAGGAAACGCCGCAGGTGTGTTCTATGGCTATAAAACTGCAGGTATCTTCTCAACTGAAGCAGAAGCTGCACAGGCTGGTAAGTATGGTTATTTGAGATATCCGACTGGATATACGGGAAATTCCTATCGTAATTTTAAAGCTGGAGATGTTCATTTTGTTGACCAAAATGGTGATGGGTGGATTTCGGATGCTGATATGGTTAAAATCGGAGATCCTAATCCTGATATTTATGGGAATATTTTTACCAGCTTCAACTTCTTGAAGAATTGGACCATCGATGTAAACTTTAAGTATTCCTTGGGTAATGATATCTTTAATTACCAGGCATCTCAACTTGAACAGGAGAATAACTTGTGGAATCAGACAAAAGCAGTCGTAAACCGTTGGACGTATAGTGGACAGGTTACGGATATGCCTCGTGCAGTGTTGACTTCAAGCACTGAGTGGGTAAACAACGAGCGTTTCTCTGACCGCTGGATCGAGGATGGTTCTTTCCTGAAACTTAAGAAAGTACGTTTGACTTACAAATTACCTCTTTCTTTGTCTTGGCTGCAAGGTCTAACAGTTTGGGGTGAAGCAAACAATTTGTTTACCATTACAAAGTATAGAGGAAATGATCCCGAAGTTTCTTGTGGAAATAGCGTCCTTTATCAAGGTATTGACAACGGGCTTCTTCCTCAGTCACGTACCTTCAACTTTGGTGTAACTATTAACTTGTAAAATTGAGCAACAATGAAAAATAGATCTTTTATATCAATATTGACCATCCTTTTAGCGGCTTCCTTTTTGGCGACCTCTTGTGATGACATGTTGACTCCGGAACTTAAACGTTATACTGAGGATTATGCAAAAGACTCCGTTTATTCGGCTTTCGGTATTCTAAAAAGTATCCAGAAAGTTGGTGAGCGTACAGTTCTTCTTGATGAGGCCCGCAGTGATCTTGCTAACATCGGCACCTATACGACCGATTCTATTAAGGCTATTGCCAATTTTGAGAACCCTGAGGATGGTAGTAGTGCACTTCTCAATGCTGCTGATTATTATCACATTATTAACTCGTGCAATTTCTATTTGGCCAGAGTCGATACCTTGCTATCTAAAAATGGTGTTCCTGAGATGAAACGAGAATATGCTCAAGTGCAATCTTTGCGCGCATGGACTTATTTGCAGCTGGTTCGTTATTATGGTAGTGTTCCCTTTATTACGGAGCCTATCAGTACGACTGAGCAGGCGTCGGGATTGGAACAAAGTTCTCCGAAAGTGACAAAGAATAATCTTATTGATTTGTTGATTGAAAAAGGCTTACTTCGTGCTCTCGAACTTCAGAAACAGTATGGAATGCCAAGTTATGGGGACTTAAACAATGGCTCTACGTTCTTTCCTTCCAAGGCTTGCTTTATTCCGTTGCAACTTGTTTTTGGTGATGCTTATCTAATGAAGAACGATTATAAAAATGCTGCTTATTATTATTATGATTATTTTTATTACATAAGTGGTGATGATAATAATTCGAGCTATAGATGTTATGCTAATGAAATTTATCAGCATAATGTCGTTACTGGTTATGCTATTAGTTCGGACAATTGGTTGCATTCGATTAGCAATTATGATAGTCGTGAAGAACTTGCGATTACAATTGGTGCTGCAAATTCTACTTACGGTACCATGTTGACAGGTTTGGCTCATACATTTGGATTTAAGACTTCTGTAACTGTTGGTAATATTAGTACTAGCGCTAACGAAGAATATCAGCAGATTCTGCCTTCATTAAATTATACCTCTCTGAATGAAGCTCAAAAGTTCTGTTTGTTTCAAAATGATAATAATGTTGTTAAAATCCAGTATGTTGACGGTTATGGGGACGGGCGTCTTTATGGAACGGCGCCGCAAATACAGTTTACGACTGGAGGAGATAAGACTCGTATCATTGATAAATTCTGCCCTGGACGAAATTTATATTCATTGTCGACGGCTAATAACTTTAATATTATATATCAAGTACCATTGTATCGTAAGAGCGAAGTATATCTTCGTTATGCAGAGGCTATTAATCGAATGGGCTTTCCTCAGATGGCATTTGGCGTTTTGAAGGATGGTTTAATCCGACAGAATTTCCCATCTCTCCGTTACCACGATACAAATGTATATGTGATTGATCCCAACGGAACGGATACTTTAGGATTGGTAGTGAAGGGCGACACGATGCTATACGCAGATCATCCCGATGTAAAACCTGATGTAAATAAAATGAATGTTCCGTATTTTTCGGATGTTCCGCAGGCTCGTACTGGCGGTATGTATTATTTGACTGTTGATGAAATGGTAGATGCCCAGAACTATAAATATTTGGATTTTTGGACAGATGATAGATGGAATAAAGATGATGCCAAGAATTTTAGCTATGCTGGTATTCATTCTCGTGGTTGTGGAAGTACTGGTGGCAATCAAGATACGATTTATACATACGCGAAAATGGTTGCAAAAAAGATTGCAGAGAACTATGCTAGAGCAAATAATTATTCCTATGCTGATCAATTGGATTATGAGAAAACGCTTCATAAAGGCGACACCTTGCTAGTTACGGATCCGGATGTAATTATGAATGCTGTTGAGGATTTGATAGTTGATGAAAGTGCTCTTGAAACAGCATATGAAGGCCATCGCTTTACAGATTTGCTTCGTTTTGCTGATCATAAGAATCAAGCTGGTATGGATGGTACAAGTTGGTTAGCTTGGAAAATGGCTCGTCGCAACTATTCTGTTAATTCGGATGCAGGTCAGTACGATGGATCTTTGTTCTCGAAGATGAAGGATGATACATACTGGTATTTTCAATTACCCAAAAAGAAATAGAGCTCTTTAATAGAGTAAAATGCATAAAAAACGTCTGAACTATAATGGTTCAGACGTTTTTGTATTGTTAGCCTATTTTTGTTAAAAACATTTTTTTGCAGTAGAAATTTAGTGGGGATAGATACTTGAGTTCGGGATAAGAAAAGTAGTAAAAAAGGTATTTAAAAAATGGGCTATCACAAGATATTTGTGTAAATTTATAGTTGAAAATCAAAAAGATACAACAAATAAAATGATGATAGCCGAAGC
>Ga0183100_1000953_pt1 | contig 16943 bp, 17 predicted proteins | sample Biomet2_FD_127789 | JGI IMG/M metagenome (GOLD analysis project Ga0183100, IMG submission 127789) | Microbial communities from bioreactor (seeded with anoxic lake sediment) at LBNL, California, USA - Biofuel metagenome 2 | ecosystem: Engineered > Bioreactor > Anaerobic > Unclassified ...
TAGGCCAACACTTAACTCATTCCCATGAACCGACTCTTGCTCATATTTCTACTTCTTTGTATTGCTTTCATTGCTCCGGCACAAATAACCTACAAAACCGAAACCAATATTTCATATCGTTCAGGAGAGAACCTGGATGAATACCAGAAAGAACGATGCAAATTGGATATTTACATTCCTGAAAATGTGGACAGTTTTACCACTGTGGTTTGGTTTCATGGTGGCGGTTTGACCGCTGGGGAAAAGTCAATTCCGGAGCGATTGAAGAATAAAAAGTTCGCTGTTGTTGCTGTAAATTACCGGTTGAGCCCAAAAGTGAAAAGTCCGGCATACATCGACGATGCGGCGGCAGCGGTGGCATGGGTATTTAAAAATATCAGCAAATACGGTGGTGATCCGAAAAAGATTGTCGTGTCGGGACATTCGGCAGGCGGATACCTCACGTGCATGATCGGACTTGACAAACATTACCTGGCAGCTTATGGAATTGATGCCAACGCCATTCAGAAGTTGGTTCCTTTTAGCGGACAAATGATTACCCATTTTGAAATCCGCAAAGAACGCGGGATAAAAGACACGCAGCCATTGGTTGATGAATTTGCACCATTGTTTCATGTCCGGGCCGATGCACCTCCTCTGTATTTAATCACTGGCGATCGTGAGCTGGAAATGCTGGGTCGCTACGAAGAGAATGCCTATATGTGCCGCATGATGAAACTTTCGGGACACAAACAAACAACACTGTATGAATTGGATGGATTCGACCATGGTGGAATGGCCGAACCGGCATTCGATCTGTTACTGAAAATCCTCCGGAAATAGGATTCCCCAATCAAATTTGTTTTGAGTCGGAAGCCTCAGTAAAACTTACGTTTTATCGTTTTTAGCCATTTGTTTCCGAATACGAGCAGCCAATCAGCCTGGAGCTTGTGTTCAGTAGTTTAAATATGTCGCATAACACCAAAAAGTGGTGACTTTCTGGTTCATAACCATAGTTTATCTCTTTCTACTTCCTTAAATTTATAGTAACCGAACTGCTTCCTGAATCTTCTTTCCGTTTCGGAAAATACGCTGAAGAATAAAATGATCTGGCAGCTTCTGCGAATCTCTGCGAATTACCAATTCATTTCCATCTACTTATAAAATCTATTTTCTTATGAACCCTATTTCCGAACTTGTCAAAAATCTGGCTGATCAACATGGTCGTGAACGGCATAGCCTGTTGCCGATTCTTCAGGGGGTTGTTGAGCAGGAAAAATATCTGTCGGAATATTCAATGATTGAAATAGCCCGCGAACTCGATTTACCTGCTTCCGAAGTTTTTGGCACCGCAACGTTTTATTCTTTTCTGGATTACAAGAAAATGGGCAAATACATCATTCGTATTTGCAAAACCATAACCTGTTCAATGAAAGGGAAGAATCAGGTTTTGCTGGCCATTGAAGATATGCTGAAAATTGAGGTTGGAGAAACTACTCCCGATGGAACGTTTTCACTGCTGCAAACCAATTGTCTGGGCTTTTGCCACAAGGCTCCTGCAATGCTTATTAATAATGAAGTCTTTACCGAACTTACTCCTGAAAAAGTTCGTGAAATATTGAGCGTTTACCTGAATAAAAAAAAGGAAGGAGTAAGTTATGACAATTAATTATCAGCTTAAACGGGCAGATTTCATTTTTAAAAATGAAAACGATTGGGAAGATGTGTTAAGCAAAAGCCTTAGTCATACGCCTCAGGAATTGATTAATGAGTTGATTAGCTCGGAGTTGAAAGGAAGGGGAGGAGCCGGATTCCCCACCGGTTTGAAATGGAAAATTACAGCAGAAGTTAATGATGCTACAAAATATGTGATCTGCAATGCCGATGAAGGTGAACCCGGAACGTTCAAAGATCGTGAAATACTGTCGATGGTGCCCTATAAAGTGTTGACCGGAATGGCTGTGTGCGGTTATGTGATTGGTGCAAAAGAAGGCTATATCTACCTGCGTGGCGAATACTTTTTTTTGCTTCCGGAGCTGAATAAGCCATTCGCGAGTTTGAATATTATTGCAAAGAAATTAAGTTCGATTTTACCATCAGGATATTTATGGGAAGTGGAGCCTACATCTGTGGCGAAGAAACAGCCCTCTTCGAATCGATGGAAGGGAAACGCGGGGAACCACGGAATAAGCCACCATTCCCATCGAATTACGGATACATGGGCAAGCCAACTGTGATCAATAATGTGGAAACCCTTGCACATACTTTCACCATTTTTAAATACGGTGCCAAGCGCTTTTATGATTTGGGAGTTCAGTACTCGCGCGGTTCAAAGCTTTTTTCGGTTTCAGGAGATACACCAAAACCTGGTATTTATGAGCTTGAGCTGGGCATGAGCCTGGCCGATTTTGTGGAAGAGTTTGGCGATGGCGATACCAAAGCGGTTCAGGTAGGAGGCGCTTCCGGATTTCTGGTTCCGCGCAAACGATTTAGTGAAACGGCCATCGGATTTCAGGGAAAACTGGTTGGAATCTCTTTACCTACCGGAGGCTCCATGATGCTTTTCAATAGCTCCCGATCGATGTTTAATGTACTCGACAATTATCTTGAATTTTTCCGCGAGGAATCTTGCGGACAATGCACCCCATGCCGCGTAGGTTGTCAGCAATTGTTACGGGGAATCAAAGCCGTCAAGCGCGGAGAAAAAAATGCAAGGTACCTGGATAAATTGCTGCGTTTGACCGAAACAATGAAATTGACAGCCAAATGCGGTTTAGGACAATCCGTAGCCAATTCGTTTTCATCGATCGTTGAAAACTTCAGGGAAGAAATGATTTACTAATTCTGCAAAATTGAACTGCGATGACTAAAAAAATCAAAATAAGTATCAACGGATTTTTTGTTGAAGTAGAACCGGGAACAACAATTCTGGATGCCGCCCGTCAGGCAGGAGTCATTATTCCTACGTTGTGCTACCATAAAGACCTTTGTATCGCCGGAAACTGCCGGGTGTGCGTGGTCGAAATCGCAGGGCAAAAGCGACTCTCTGCCGCTTGCGCCACGCCTTGTGAAGAAGAAATGGAAATTTCGACCAATTCGATGAATGTACTCCACTCCCGAAAACAGATCATCGAACTTTTGCTGTCGGAACACAATGCCGATTGTACCAGCTGTTTTAAAAACGGCAGTTGCGAGTTGCAAAAACTGGCATCGGATTATAAAATTCTGAAACAGGATTTTATCCGGCTGGTGCCTTTTCATAACTATACCATCGATAAGTTTTCGCCATCTATTATTAAGGACGACAGCAAATGTATCCGTTGTCAGCGTTGTGTGCGTACCTGTGCCGAGTTACAGGGTGTGAATGCCTTGACGGTTGCACACAAAGGTGACCGGATGAAAATCACTACTTTCTTCGAAAAACCCATAAACGATGTGGTCTGCTCTACTTGCGGACAGTGCATTAACCATTGTCCAACAGGTGCTTTGGTTGAGAAAAATTACATCGAGCAGGTATGGGATGCCATTGCCGATAAGACCAAACATGTTGTGGTTCAAACCGCGCCTGCCGTAAGAATTGGACTGGGAGAAGAACTTGGACTGAGTGTCGGGAATCGGGTAACCGGCAAAATGGTGGCTGCCTTAAAACGATTGGGCTTTGATGCCGTGATGGATACTGATTTTACAGCCGATCTGACCATTATGGAAGAAGGAACCGAATTGCTGACCCGCCTGAAAAGTGTTCTGGTCGATCACGATCCAACGGTAAAACTGCCTATGGCAACCTCCTGTTCTCCGGGGTGGATCAAATACATCGAACATTTGTTTCCTGATTATCTCGATCATCTTTCAACCTGCAAATCGCCACAGCAAATGTTCGGTGCATTGGCAAAAACTTATTATGCCAAAGCCCGCAACCTCGATCCTGAAACAATTGTGTCTGTTTCAGTTATGCCATGTACCGCCAAAAAATTTGAGGCGAGTCGCCCCGAAATGCATGCCAGTGGTTACCGCGATGTGGATTATGTACTTACCACCCGCGAATTGGCGATTATGATTAAACAGGCTGGTATCGATTTTTTGAAACTGGAAGAAATTCATTTCGACCGGCTAATGGGTGAATCGACCGGAGCTGGCGTTATTTTTGGCGCCACTGGTGGAGTGATGGAAGCTGCTTTGCGTACCGTTTACGAGTTGGTTACCGGGCGCGATGTTCCTTTTGAAAACCTTGATGTCATTCCGGTTCGTGGAATGGATGGTGTTAAAGAGGCTTCGCTAAAAATTGAAAATCCACTGAAGGAATGGGAATTTTTGGATGGCGTCGAACTGAAATGCGCAGTCGCTCACGGGTTGGTCAATGCCGGAAAAGTGATGGACTCAATCCGTTCGGGGCAGAGCAGTTATCATTTTGTTGAGTTTATGGCTTGTCCGGGAGGATGTTTGGGCGGTGGAGGCCAACCAATTCCAACCAGTCCGGAGATTCGCCAGAAACGGGCCGAGGCTATTTATGCTGAAGATGCCGGAATGCCTTTGAGGAAATCGCATCAGAATCCGGAAGTGATTAAGATTTACAAAGATTTTCTGGATCATCCGTTGAGCGAGAAATCTCACCATCTTTTGCATACTCATTATACTCCAAGACAAAGATTTTAATCTTTCAAGTCCGGTCTTCGCCGGACTTTCTTATTTTTGGGGATGCAATATCAAATAGCATTTCAAAGTCCTTTAGGTTTCCTGGTTTTAAAATCAGATAGCGAAGTAATAACTGAAATATCCTTTTCTGAAAATGATATTCAGGAGCAAAACTCATGTGAGGTTTTGGATGCCTGCAAACAACAACTGGAAAATTATTTCTGCGGAAAGACGATTTTTTTTGATTTGCCACTATCGCCTGCAGGAACCGAATTTCAGCAAAAAGTTTGGGCTGAATTGCTTAAAATCCCTTATGGCGAAACCATCACTTATATGGAATTGGCTGTTCGACTGGGTGATCCAAAATGTATAAGAGCTGCAGGAACTGCTAATGGTAAAAATCCGATTGCTATAATTATACCCTGTCACCGGGTGATTGGCGCCGGAAACAAGCTCACCGGTTATGCTGGCGGAATCTGGCGAAAAAAGATGTTGCTTGAATTAGAAATGAAATACAATCCAACCAAACGAACTCTATTTTAGCATGAACAATACTATGATTTTTGAAGCCTGTGTTGAAACGCTGGAAGATGCTTTAACTGCTGAAAAACGGGGGGCGAACCGAATCGAACTTTGCTCTGCACTCGATCAGGATGGATTAACTCCGTCGCGGGAGTTGACCGAACAATGCGTTCAAAATCTTTCGATTCCGGTAATGGCAATGGTGCGCGCACGTGGTGGTAATTTTGTTTATTCCGAAGATGAAGTCAGGCAAATGGAATTGGAAATTGAGTTTTTTAAACAGTCGGGAGTGGCCGGAGTTGTTTTTGGATTGCTCACCGAAGAAGGAACAATTGATATAACAAATACAAGCCGATTGGCCAAACTGGCTTCCCCGTTGGAGGTTACTTTTCACAAAGCCATCGACTACTCCAATGATATTCTTAAATCATTTCAGGAATTGAATGCCATTGACGGGATTACGCGTGTATTGACTTCCGGAGGAATGGACACGGCATGGAGTGGGCGCGATGTATTGAAACAAATGCACGAGTTGCAGGGGAGGAAGATTAAAATCATTGCCGCCGGAAAGGTTCTTCCGGAGAACAGAACCCAAATCGCTGAATTTACCGGAGTTTCTGAATTGCACGGTAGGCGTATTGTATAGAAGCTACAACCGATGATTTGTTCTTTTCCTCTTTTTATCCTATCTTCCCCACATTGATTTGAAATTCAATGTGGTTTATTGAAGGGGACCCAAATAAATTGTGTTTTTTGAAAATACTTAAACTTACATCGTCAAATCGGTACAAAGTCATTAAAGTAAAAGATATAATTATGAAGAGTATGAAGCGAATTTCAATTTTAATGCTTGCATGTATGTTGGCAAGTTTCAGCTGGGCTCAAACTGCACAAACGAATAACAAAAGCCTTTACAAAGCTTTCGAAGCATCGGTTAGCGAAGGTCTGAATCTTCAGGCAACTGCAAAAGTTGGGATTAAACCTGTATATGGATTATTTAGTGTTGGAACTCAATTCCTGGCCGAAAACTACAAATGGGCTTTTGGTGCCGGTATTGGTACTCACCTGATTAAAAACGAAAATCATTCGATGAACCTCGAATACATGATTTTTCATGTGAACGAAGACGAAATCTGGACCGATAACTATAATAATTTTCAGCAAATCAGGCTACTATATAGCAAACGGATAGCAGGAACGATCAGCATTTTTGGTGGCCCCAGCCTTAATTTGAACATTGCTGAAAACAAAGAGAGTTTTGGTCATACTTTTGAAAGTACATTCGCCCCTTATGATATGTATTCGCATGTTGGCGATAACCATACAGCTACAGGATGGATCGGGTTTACTTTAGGGATTCGGTTCGATAAATAATCTTCAGAAAATTATAACAGTTAAAAGACCTGTCAGAAATTGAAAACTGGCAGGTCTTTTTTGTCGGATAAAATGAACTTTCTACCAAAGGTTCTCACCATATGAAAATCCTTCGCGCATCGGTTCTTTGATGTAAGCATCCAACTCCGGATGATTGGTAACTTTCATATTTGCAGCATCATACTCAATGCGTGTATTGAATCGTTGAGCCAGAACTCCGGTTAAAGACATCTCTACCAATTGGGTGGCGTAATCGAAATTCGAACCGCATACCGTTCCGTTTTTAATGGCTTCAACCCATTCCCGTTGTGGATTTTCGTCAAAAGTACGCGGAATTGTTTGTGCCGGTGGATTCTTCAGGAATTCTTTCCACTCCTCATCTTTCATTAAAAGACGCGGTTCATTGGGGCGTCCGCCGGTCATCAGGCATTGTTTGTCGCCAACCATGATCATTCCACTTCCGGGCAATTTTTCCATGTTCCACTCCGGACGGACTTCCGGTTTCAGTTTGCCTTCATACCAGCGCATCGTTACCGGAGTTTTATTGCCACGGGCAGGAAAGTCCCAACGAATAATGGCCTGGTCAGAAACAAAACCAGTATCAGGAACCGGTGATTTAAATTCGGCTTCAACTACATTTGGCATACCCAGATCGAGCGACCAGAAAGGCGCATCCAAGGTGTGGCAACACCAGTCACCCAATTCGCCATTTCCAAAATCGAACCATCCGCGCCATGTCTTTGGGGCATAAATTCCATTGTAAGGGCGGAAAGCGGCTGGTCCAACCCATAAATTCCAGTCGAAATACTCCGGAATGGGTTGTTCTGCTGGTGGAAAGCTTTCTGGTTTATTGAAGTATTTTCCGGGTCCAAAATCTGGCCCGTCGAACCATGCAATAACTTCGGTTACATTACCTAGAAGTCCGGCGTTATACCATTCTTTAATCAATCTAATTCCATTGGTTGCATGTCCCTGGTTGGCCATTTGAGTAATTACCCCATAGTGTTTTGCTGCTTTCTGCAGGGTGCGCAACTGCCAGATGTTGTGAGCCAGTGGTTTTTCAACAATCACGTGTTTGCCCAGTTGCATGGCTGCCATGGCTGCCGGAAAATGAGAATGGTCGGGGGTGCAGACCATTACCGCGTCAATTTCCTTGTGCATCTGGTCGAACATGACCCTGTAATCTTTGAAGCGTTTGGCTTTTGGCATTACCCGAAAGGCTTCAGCGGCACGTTTGTCGTCAACATCACACAAGGCAACGATATTTTCGTTCCATTTGGGATCTTTCTGATTAATCAGTTTGCTCCAATTGGACTTTCCTTGTCCGCCCACGCCAATAACCGCAATATTCAAACGGTTTGATGGAGAACAACTCATCAGGTTTGGAATGAAAAATGCACCGGCTGAAAGTACGGATGCCGCCTTAAGAAAATCTCTTCTGGTAGGATTCATTGTTGGTTTAGTATTTAGGTTTATGCGAGATAAAAATAGGAAATATTTATCGAATGCTTTTGTTTTGACCTAAAAAAATACCAGAACAGAACGGGTTGTTATTTGTTGTTTGTAAAATGCTTAGAATCACCCCATTTTCCATATCCAATTTCACAACCAGCCAATTCGATCCGGGCTTCAAGGCAGTTTCTGCACAATTCTGCATCTTCATCCAGACAAGGTTTATCTTCGTAGAGTTGATATTCTTTGCGATAATCGCAGGGAGTAAGGTTGGGCATTATAATGTTGGCCCCAATGGTGAGAGCCTTTTCGCGTCCGGCGGGGGCGATGGCCTGCAAAGCTGTTGCCGCGGCAATGTTGATGTCGGGCATGAGCAATCGCAGGGTCGCTACCATTTTCAAAGCCAGGTCAAAACGTTCCTGCTTGGTTTTTATTAAGTTCCGGAATTCAAAGAGCGGAGTGTCTTCGTGTTCGATGTACGGACCCATTCCAACCATATCAACATCAATCTGTTTGAGGAACAAAAGATCGTTGGCCAGATCTTCGATGGCTTGAAATGGCAATCCAATCATTACTCCGGTTCCGACCTGATAACCCGTTGCTTTCAAATCTTTTAAAGCCTGAAGGCGGCGATCGAAACTGTGGAACTCATTTTCGGGATGAATTTTTCGGTACAATTCAGGATTGGAACTTTCGATACGAAGCAAATAACGGTGAGCCCCGCTTTTGCGCCATTGCCGGTAAGTTTCCAGGCTTTGCTCGCCACACGAAAGCGTAATTCCCAATTCGTCGTTCGATAGCTGTTTGATTTGCCGGAGCAGTGAATCAACCCGGTTCACAAATGCGGATGATGACAATTCTCCGGATTGCAGCACCACCGATCCAAAACGGTTTTGCCAGGCGAAGCGGCAGGCATCCAGGATTTCGTCGTCGGTAGCTTCGTAGCGAATCACTTTTTTGTTGCTTTTCCGGATTCCGCAGTACAGGCAATCTTTAGCGCAGATGTTCGAAAATTCAACCAATCCGCGGAGATATACCTTGTTCCCAATCGTTTGCAGCTTGACGGACTGAGCCCGCTGAAAAAGTTGCTGCCGTTCTTCTCCTTCAGCAAGTAACAAGGCTACCAGATCGTCGCGCGAGAAATCGGTTTGAAGCAATATGTCCTGAAATGTCTTCATCAACTACGAAGATACAAAATTTGGATGGAGTAAATCATCCATAAAATGACTCCGCGAATGCAAGGTTGTTTCGTCCGGTAATAAAATTTACTTTATTTGGTGATTAGTTAGAATATACGAACTATATTTGTTTGATGGAAAAACTGGTTGACTTTATTGCAAAGCTCTCCCGAGAAATTGGTCACCTGGAGGAAGGCGCCAAAGAACAATTCGATTTCAAGGAATTGACGTTGACCCAGATGAATTATCTGGAAACCATTAGTCAGTTGGGAAACCCGAATATGACTGAGCTGGCAACCGAATTAAGTCTGACCAAACCTACGGTGAAAGTGGCTATCGATAAGCTGATTGAAAAGGATTTCATCTATCGGGTGCAGTCGGACGAAGACCGGCGGAGTGCTCATTTGCACCTCACTGTTAAAGGGAAACTGATCAATCACATGCACGATTTTGCACATAAACAGATGGCCGAATTGATTATCAGTAGATTAGACCAGACCGAGATGGGATTGCTTGAAATGTTGCTCGAAAAGGTTTTCCGTAAGCCCTAAAATTTTGCCCGAATAGTTAGTAAAATCTAATTAAATAGCTGAACAAACAGGAGAATACGATATGTCAATCGATTTAAAATCGGAAAAATTCCGCGGATTAAGCGAAGAAACGGTAAAAGAAAAAATTGCGAAAGAAGGCTATAACGAATTGCCTTCTTCAAAACCCAAAAGTTTGCTGGCATTGGCCTGGGGTGTAGTCAAAGAACCCATGTTCCTTCTGCTGGTAGCTTGCGGAACTTTGTATCTGATTTTGGGCGATATTCAGGAAGGACTGATGCTTTTGGGTTTCGTTTTCGTAATTATGGGTATCGAGTTTTATCAGGAGAAAAAAACGGAGAAAGCGCTGGATGCCTTGAAAGATCTGGCAAGTCCGCGTGCTTTGGTCATTCGCGAAGGCGTCGAAAAACGTATTGCCGGTCGCGATGTGGTGACCGATGATCTGATTGTCCTTCAGGAAGGCGACCGTGTTCCGGCCGATGCAACGGTGTTGTATTCGGTCAACCTGATGGCTGACGAATCGCTGTTGACCGGAGAATCGGTTCCGGTGCGTAAATTGGAGTGGAACGGAACTGACAAAAATACCTTGCCGGGAGGTGATGATCTTCCTTTTGTGTATTCCGGATCGATGATCGTTCAGGGGAATGGAATTGTAAAAGTAACGTCTATTGGCTCAAATACCGAAATCGGGAAAATCGGGAAAGCTATTGAATCGGTTGAGGAAGAACCGACTAAACTGAAAACAGAAATGGGCATGCTGGTTAAACGGCTGGCCATTATTGGCGTCTTGTTTTGTATGGTTGTTATCGTCGTATTTACAATCACCAGGGGCGATTTACTGAAAGGTTTCCTTGCCGGTATTACGCTGGCCATGGCCATGTTGCCCGAAGAATTTCCGGTAGTGCTGGCTGTTTTTATGGCTTTGGGCGCCTGGCGAATGTCGAAGAAAAATGTATTGACACGCAAACCTTCAGCCGTTGAAACTCTTGGATCGGCAACGGTTTTGTGCACCGATAAAACCGGAACGCTGACGCAGAATAAAATGACGGTTACCCGTCTTTTTAATGGTTCTGATTTTTTTAAAGTCAATCCTCAGACACAGTTTCCGGAGGAATTTCATGAAATTATCGAATATGGCATTTTGTCCAGTCAGATCAATCCGTTCGACCCAATGGAACGCGCTATCACTACCATGGGCGATGTTTACCTGAAGAATACCGATCACATTCATACCGACTGGCAGATGGTGAAGGAATATCCGCTATCGAAAGATATGCTGGCCATGTCGAGGGTATTTACCAATCATGAAAAACAACGGCAAACCATTGCCACCAAAGGGGCTCCCGAAGCTATTTTCGATTTGTGCCACCTGTCGGCTGACGAAAAGGCAAAATATGCCAAAGCGGTTGCTGAAATGGCTTCCGAAGGATTGAGGGTTTTGGGTGTGGCAAAGGCATTAATTGGTGCCGAACATCTTCCTGAAATTCAGCACGACTTCGACTTCGAATTTATAGGCTTAATTGGTTTGTCTGATCCAATTCGTGAAACCGTTCCTGAAGCGGTGCGCGAATGTTACCAAGCCGGAATCCGGGTAATCATGATCACTGGCGACTATCCGGTTACGGCCATGAACATTGCCCGCGAAATCGGGCTTAAAAATCATCACGTTTCGATTGGCGGTCCTGAACTTCAGGAGATGACAGAGGATGAACTTTGCGAACGGATCAAAGAGGTGAATGTATTTGCCCGTGTGGTTCCGGAGCAGAAGCTGAAGATTGTGAATGCACTGAAACGAAACGGTGAAATTGTGGCCATGACCGGCGATGGTGTGAATGACGCGCCTGCCCTGAAATCGGCCCATATTGGTATTGCCATGGGCGAAAAAGGTACCGACGTGGCGCGCGAGGCTTCGTCGCTGGTGCTGATGGACGACAATTTTGCTTCGATTGTGGGTGCCGTAAAAATGGGACGCCGTATTTTCGATAACCTTCAAAAGGCATTGAGTTACATTTTTGCCATTCATGTGCCAATTGCCGGATTGTCGCTCATTCCGGTGTTTTTTGCCGATTTGCCATTGCTGCTTTGGCCGGTGCATATTGTTTTTCTTGAATTGATTATCGATCCGGCCTGCTCCATCATCTTTGAAGCCGAACAGGAAGAAAAGAACGTGATGAGCCGTCCTCCCAAGGACATCAACGAACCATTTTTCGGGGCAAAGAAGATCTGGCTGAGCTGCTCTCAGGGAATTGGAATTCTGGCTATTGTTTTTGCGGTGTATTTCTTTGGATTGAGAATAAATTACTCGGAACTGGAAGTCCGTGCTTTGGCTTTTACCACGCTGATTGCAGCCAATATTGCCGTCATTCTTTCCAATCGTTCGTGGACCCGCAATATTTTCCAGATTCTTGCAACCTCAAACACAACCGTCAAATATGTGGTAGGTGGCGCAACATTTTTCCTGATTCTGGTACTGAATGTCCCTTTTTTACTGAAAATGTTTCAGTTTGAAAAAATCAGTCTGAACGAAGCTTTGGCTTGCGTGGCCCTGGGATTTTCGAGTATTATTTGGTTCGAGTTGTATAAGGTGTTTACGAACAGGGGAAGAAGAATTTAGAAGCAATGTTCCGCGGAACTGGGTTCTGAAAATTAATCAGGTTTCACCATTGGAACAAAACGGACAGGAATAATACTTTCTCTGGTGATGCCTTTTTTCGTTTTTGAAACCAATATTAAATCCTGATAATATTTTCCGACCGGAAGGACCATTATTCCTCCTATCTTCAGTTGTTCGACAAGTTTCTCTGGTATTGTTTCGGGTGCGGCAGTAATGATGATGCAATCGAATGGCGCGTGTTCAGGCCAGCCTTTATAGCCGTCGTCACATTTGGCGATTACATTGGTATAGCCGAGTTGTTTCAACCGGGCGCTGGCATCATCGGCCAGTTTTTTTACCAGTTCAATCGTATAGCAGGTATCTACCAACTGAGACAGCACGGCCGCCTGATAACCGGATCCAGTGCCAATTTCAAGTACTTTTTCATGACCTTCTAATTTCAGCAATTCGGTCATGATGGCTACAATATAGGGCTGTGAGATGGTTTGACCTTCTCCAATGGGCAAGGGGCCGTCGTCATAAGCCGCTTCGGTTAAATTTCGCGGAACAAAAAGATGACGTGGTGTTTTTTCCATTACCCGGAGTACATTCCGATCAGCTATCCCTCTCGATATCAATTGGTGGATTACCATATTTTTCGCCTCTTTTTTCCACTGAAGCGTATCGTCATTTTGTTCCCGGTTCATAGTCAATGATCTGTTTTTATTTTTATTGTTCGAATCCTGACATGCCGATGTGCAGGATGTGAATATTAAAATCAGGAAGAACAGAACCTTGAATCGATAAAATGAAAAATGCATTACTTGCCTGTTCGTTTTCATTTTGGAAGATGTTTTGGTGACCGTAAAGTCGATCAAATCAACATGGATTTATACGAATTTAAGGGCGAAAGGTGACTTGTGCCCAGTTCGGCAATGGGATGGAGCAGAAATTGCCAATTACAGGTTGGAACAAAAAGTGCTTTTATCAGCTAAAAATGTACTCCTGAAACATAAACCCATTTCAGGTTTTCGCGCCGAAAGAGCGATTTTTCGTGAATCTGTCCCGGCTTTCCGTTTTCAAGATAAAGTGCTTTGAATTCCACATAGCCGGTTTCGTCGCTGTCTTCTCCGGTTTCGGTGCAGAGAATGGTCAGTCCCATCCATACCACCGATTTGGCCCAGCACTCGATGTTTTTGCGCTCTTTTATAGGCCGGGTTTTGGCTGCGTGGCTGCGCATCAGGTAATCGATATTGGCCTGGGTAAATGCGGTGTAGCGCGAGCGCATCAATTCCAGCGCGGTAATTGCATCACGTTTACTGGTCAGGATAGGTTCGCAGCAATCAGCATAAGCAAGGCCGGAGCCACAGGGGCAGAGATTGGGTGCGGGCATGATATTGGAAGAGTTTAGTTGTTTATACTGATTTGCTTCTTTTGAAAGTTTGTCATTTGTAGTCATTAGTTAGTCATTTGTCGTTCCTGACAATTTAATGACAATAAATGACCATTTAATGACTTTTCATTTCTGGTTTTGACAGAGCTTTTTGCAGCGGACAATTTTCGGGAATCGCCAGCCCAGCGCGATAACTGGCCAGCAGGTCAACCGATTGTTGTGCCAGCATTCTTCTGACAATGCGTCGTTCACCTTTTACCCGGGCAATTTTCAGGTTGTCGTAAGCCGTAGTTTGATGGCGCATCCATGCGATTACTGCGTGTGCAGCGCGTTCTTCCACTGGGATCATTTGTGTACGGGCCACGGTTCCGCTTCCAACCGGGATGGCGTGTTTAGTTACTGCTTGTGCAAGTTTCTTTTCCAAATCTTTGAAATTGCTGTGGAAGTTGAGAAAATCTTGAACCGTCTGGCCAAATTCTGCTTCGTACAGAACCTGTTTTTTCTGGCGCCGTTCGGCCGCATAGTTTTGTTTTTTCTGGTATTCTTCGGTTGCGCGTACTTGCTGAACCTCGCTCTGTGCCTGGTCAATGGTATTTGTTGGTGCCCAGATTCCTGCTGAAAAAGTTCTTCGTCCTTTCTTGTATTCCACGCGCCAGTATGCTCCTTGTGCTGTTACTTTCCGGGTGACACCGGCATCGCCGGCAGGCAAAAACGACCAGTCCTGAGGAACGGTCAAGATTTTGCCATCGGAACCAATAATTTCACCTTTGGAGCCTTGTTTTACTGTGCGGATATGGTTTGCCACCGCGTGTTTTTCCATTGTTTTTGTTCTTCGGTATTCAGGAAAGTCCAGACTACGATGCGGCTTTTTTTGTTTCCCTGGCCCATCGGAATGGTTTCGGCGCCAAACACTTCAGCTTGTTCCAGCACGTGGTAAACTTTTTTCAGGTTCGATTCTTTCGAAATCATGGTAGAAAAGCAAAAACAATTGCCGGCGAATTTTCGGCTTTGAAGAATCATATTCCGAACAAATTTTTCCTCACCGCCATCGCACCACAACTCGTGATTTTGACCACCAAAATTCAGAACTGGCGCATCTATTTTGTCGAGGTGTAAATTGTGAATTTTCCGGAGTGTACCGGCCTGTGCCTCTTCTGCTGAAGCATGGAAAGGTGGATTGCAAATCGATAAATCGATGTATTCATCTTTCCGGATAATTCCGTAGAAAAAGTCTTTCGAGTTGGTTTGCCGTTTGCATTCCACCATGCCCTGCAATGTCTCGTTTTCTGAAATAATCCGGTTGGCCGATTCAATAGCCACAGGATCGATGTCGGATCCGATAAACGACCAGCCGTATTCCATAACCCCGACGATGGGGTAAATGCAACTGGCACCCACGCCCAGGTCGAAACATTTAAAGTGCGCGCCGACCGGGATTTTGCCGTAGTTGTTGCGACCGATAAAATCGGCTATGTGATGGATGTAATCGGCCCTTCCGGGAATCGGCGGACACAGATATCCTTCCGGAACATCCCAGTTGTCGATGGTGTAATGGTATTTCAGAATCGCTTTGTTCAGGGCTTTCACCGCATCCGGTTCGGCAAAATTGATCGATTCGTCGTTATACAAATTTGGTCGCACAAATGCAGCCAATTCGGGCGAACTTTCGATCAGTTGCTTGAAATCGTACCGCTCACGATTTTTGTTACGCGGATGCAGACCGGATTTTTCCTTGGGGTGTTCTTTCTTTTTTTGAAGCATGGGATAATTATCTCTGATTTTGTAGTGGCAAATTTAATCTTTAAAAGCAGAAAGCTATCAACCAATGCTGGCGATGCCCTGAGAAAGGACTATCATTGATCATTCTTTCCTACGAATTCATGGAAATGTCGGATGTCTCGATTTGCGATTGACCCGGAGTTGCCCGAGCTGTAATTTTTGCCATTTCGTCAGCGTATTCTTTGTATAGAATCTCGATGTAGGGCCCTGCAAAGTAATTTTTATCGATTTCGAGACGTTCGATCAATTTTGGACATAAGATTTGACTGCTATTGTTTTCGATGTCTTTAAAAACTTTTAATAATTCTTCTTCGTATTGAAGCCTTTCGGTATCATCAAATGCTTTCGACATGGCCATGACGTATATTTCTAATTTTTGAGAGTAGGCTAATCCGTAATCTGGTTTAATTTTTATTGCTTTATTGCAATTTTCAATGGCTGAATTCAGATAATCTTTTAATCCATATTGATTGTACATATCGCCGAAAGCCAGGGCGGCATTATAATAAGTTGATGAGTAAAGCATAAATTTACCTTCGTATTCACGAATTAAAGTAATCATCTTTTCAATCCTATGTTCAAAATCGCTTTTGTAATAGCACCGCATGATGGTGTCGATGAGGTTAACTTTTTTATTTTCAGTTAAATTGATGCTTTCGTCAGTCATGTGTTTTTTTAATTCCAGAATTTCCAGTTCGTCGGTAATCGATTGCTTATTCTCCAGTGTTTCCTGTTTAACGTCGATCAGGCTGACCACAACCGATGAATAATGTTGGCTGATTATGCTCTCGATTTTTCCTTCATATTCTTTCTTTAGCTGATTAACGGTACTATCTACAATGGATTGGAGGTAGTTTGTTGCATACTTTTTTGTGAAATAGCCCAGCACCGAAACGATTGCAGCAATGACCAGAAGCCACCAGTTGAACATATCGCGCATCGATTTTTGGATTCTGTTATCGATGATGTTCTCAAAATCTTTGTTGGGTATTCGGGTGTACGAATTTTGTTCTATTAATTTCTCAAGTTTAACGATCTGAACTTTTAAACTGTCAATGGTTTGAGCCGAATTACTCTCTTCCGGAGTGTTGATTTGGGAAAAACCGCTCGCCGAAAAGAAAAAGGACAGAGAGATAATGATCAAAGTTTTAAAAAATGTGTTCATAACGGTCCAATTTTTTTGCCTACTCTTGATCAGATTTTCGGCTTCCTCCGTTTTGGAATTAATTATAGGACAGTTTATTGGCTGTGATTTTGGCTTCTGTTGATCAAATTTACGGAATAAAGAAGAATTTACAATCCGGGGAAACGGCTTTTTTTTGACCGGAATGTCTGTAAATCAATATTGTTGCGTCTTTTTTTCTGAATTTTAAAAACTCCATTTCAACCGTCCGAAAGCCAGTTGCCCGATGTCGCCAAATTCAGTTCCTGAATTTCCAAAAAATAGTTGGCCGGTAAGCATCAGTTCGAGGTTGTTCAGTAATGAATAGGTG
>Ga0183100_1000954_pt1 | contig 16934 bp, 11 predicted proteins | sample Biomet2_FD_127789 | JGI IMG/M metagenome (GOLD analysis project Ga0183100, IMG submission 127789) | Microbial communities from bioreactor (seeded with anoxic lake sediment) at LBNL, California, USA - Biofuel metagenome 2 | ecosystem: Engineered > Bioreactor > Anaerobic > Unclassified ...
ATCAAGAATAGATACAGAATAAAGATTAATTTGCTTTCAATTTTATTATGGAATAATAAAACCTGTGTTAAATTTGTAAATTTACTAAGATAGATTAGAGGAGGGTAAAAAGAATATGTTGATTGCAGTGATGAGCGATACTCATAGATCAAATAAATACATTAATTTGGCTAAGGAATTAATAAAAGATGCGGATATATTGATACATCTAGGAGATAACACTGATGATGTAGAGGTATTGAAAGATGGTTTTAAAGGCGAGGTATATGCAGTTGCAGGTAATTGTGATTATTCGTCCCAATATCCAAAGGAAGCTATTATAGAAGTGAATGGAAGAAAAATATTTTTTACACATGGAGATTTATATGGTGTAAAACATTCTATGAATAATATTTATTATAGAGGAAAAGAATTAGAGGTAGATATTGTCCTATTTGGACATACTCATCAACAAATAATAGAAGAGGAGAAGGGTATGATATTGATGAATCCAGGTAGCATATCACTACCAAGGTTTAAAGGAAGATATGTTGGATTTATATGTATTAATGATGAAGGGGATATTGATACATATTTAAAAGAAATTAGAATATAAGGCACATGAAAGAAAAAAAGATGCTAGATATTTTTGAATCATACACTGAGGTGTGTTTACCTTCATGTATGGGATGTTAGGTTAACATGATGGCGTAGTATAAAATAAACTAGGATACTGACTTGCTGTTTTTTTTGAATGTTCATAATTGTTTGTAATAAGTAAAATATAGCTTTTGCTTATTACAAACAATTTGAATTAAAGTAATTTTATTGAATATAAAATCATGTTTATGCTTATTATTAACGAATTATTATAAAATTATTAAAAAAAGTATTGACGAAATAGATTTGATATTGTAGAATAGTCATTGTCGCTGAGATAAAAAGTGATAAGTTGATAAACACATTTTATACTTCGGGGTGTGGCGCAGCTGGGAGCGCGCGTCGTTTGGGACGATGAGGTCGCAGGTTCAATCCCTGTCACCCCGACCATTTGAAAATTATATGTGCGGGTATCGTATATCGGTAATACTCTAGCCTTCCAAGCTAGAAAGGTGGGTTCGATTCCCACTACCCGCTCCATTCAAGCTTTTCAAGTGATTTAAAATATAGTTAAAAAAAAGTCTTGACAAAACTTGAAGAACAGTTTAAAATAATAAAAGTCATCAGGAAAAAGTGTTGACAAAGATGTACATATGTTGTATAATAACAAAGGTCTGAAAAATACGAATTTAAAGTTAATATGCGTTTTTAGCTCAGCTGGATAGAGCAACGCCCTTCTAAGGCGTGGGCCGGGGGTTCGAATCCCTTAAAACGCACCATTTAAATCGGGGTGTGGCGCAGCTGGGAGCGCGCGTCGTTTGGGACGATGAGGTCGCAGGTTCAATCCCTGTCACCCCGACCATTTAAAAAATAATACATGCGGGTATCGTATATTGGTAATACTCTAGCCTTCCAAGCTAGTAAGGTGGGTTCGATTCCCACTACCCGCTCCATACAAATTTAATATTTGTAAAAAAGTTAATAATATGCGTTTTTAGCTCAGCTGGATAGAGCAACGCCCTTCTAAGGCGTGGGCCGGGGGTTCGAATCCCTTAAAACGCACCATATGGTGGACGTAGTTCAGTTGGTAGAGCGCCAGTTTGTGGATCTGGTTGTCGTGGGTTCGAGTCCCATCGTCCACCCCATATTGGGATGTCGCCAAGCGGTAAGGCAATAGACTTTGACTCTGTTATGCGTAGGTTCGAATCCTGCCATCCCAGCCATTTGGTTTACTAGCTCAGTTGGTAGAGCACATGACTTTTAATCATGGTGTCCCGGGTTCGATTCCCGGGTAAGCCACCAATTTAATAATATGTATACATGCAGATGTGGCGGAATTGGCAGACGCACTAGACTTAGGATCTAGCGCCTTACGGTGTAAGGGTTCGACTCCCTTCATCTGCACCAGATGAGCGAAAATGACTCAACGGTAGAGTGCCACCTTGCCAAGGTGGAGGCTGCGGGTTCGAATCCCGTTTTTCGCTCCAATTATACTTGAAGATTGAGACAAACTATATAAGCGGGTATCGTATATCGGTAATACTCTAGCCTTCCAAGCTAGAAAGGTGGGTTCGATTCCCACTACCCGCTCCAATTTTATTTACAAAATAATATGCGTGATTAGCTCAGTTGGTAGAGCACCTGACTCTTAATCAGGGTGTCCAGGGTTCGAATCCCTGATGACGCACCAGTGGTAAATACATCTCTAACAAATTGTTAGAATATGTGGAATAAACTGTATGGTTCATTCCATTTAATGGGATGTCGCCAAGCGGTAAGGCAATGGACTTTGACTCCATTATCCGTAGGTTCGAATCCTGCCATCCCAGCCATTATCTTGGTTTACTAGCTCAGTTGGTAGAGCACATGACTTTTAATCATGGTGTCCCGGGTTCGATTCCCGGGTAAGCCACCAATTTAATAATATGCATACATGCAGATGTGGCGGAATTGGCAGACGCACTAGACTTAGGATCTAGCGCCTTACGGTGTAAGGGTTCGACTCCCTTCATCTGCACCAAATGAGCGAAAATGACTCAACGGTAGAGTGCCACCTTGCCAAGGTGGAGGCTGCGGGTTCAAATCCCGTTTTTCGCTCCATTTATATTTAAGGTGTAACATGTATGCGGGTATCGTATATTGGTAATACTCTAGCCTTCCAAGCTAGTAAGGTGGGTTCGATTCCCACTACCCGCTCCAATAAACAACTGTTTTCAGTTGTTTTTTTGTATACAATTTAATAATAATATGCATTTGTAGTTCAGTTGGATAGAGCGTTGGACTTCGAATCCAGAAGTCGTGAGTTCGAATCTCACCAAGTGCACCAAATATGAGAAATACCAACGGTTTAAAGAAATTTAGGTCGTTGGTGTTTTTTGTTTTACACCGCTTTTTACACCGTATAGATTTTTTTACACTCTTTATAATAGAAAATAGACATAAATTCTAATGAAAAGCCTATAGTCTAATTAGGAAACTTATCTTAGAAATTTCATTAATTATCGTTATATATTTTTAAATTAAATGTATGTAACTAAGATTTTTTTAAATTTAGGGTACATAGGGTACTAAATTCTATAAACCTTTGTTTTTATGGGATTAGTACCAATAAAAGATCGTATGAGTTATCAAATTGCTTAGGGTGCTAGGGTACTAATAGTTTCATAATACACAAAAAAGAGGACTTATTTAGCCCTCATAGATATGTATAGATTATTTAGCTTAGATGCAGCCATAACTTTTAAATCTTCAAGCACATGAGTATATGTATCTAAGGTAAGAGATACATCACTGTGACCTAGTAATTGCTGAACTGTTTTAGGAACTTCACCAAGTTCAAAAAGACGAGTTGCATAAGTATGTCTTAAATCATGAAATTTTCTTGGCTTTATTATTTTACTTTTATCTTTTTCGTTAGAATTAATAGTATCAACAATTTTATTTAATCTTTTTCTTATATTGCTGCTATCAAAATATTTACCATATATAGTGCAAAATACTAAATTGTTATCTTCATATAAATTAGCAAGTTTTAATCTATGTTCTGATTGCTTTAATTTATATTGCTTTAGCTGATCAGATAGGGCAGAAGGGATTGACACGCGCCTAATACTGTTTATAGTCTTCGGTGTTTGTATTATGATCTTTGAAGGCTCACGCCCTGTCCTCGATACTTCAGCTACATTTTTAGCGGCCTTATTAATATTAATATAGCATTCCTGAAAATTAATATCATCCCATGTAAGAGCAAATAATTCACCCTGACGCATACCGGTATTTAGAGCAGTAAGGAATAACATTTCTAATTCATGTCCTTTGATAGCTGAAACAAATTGTTGCTGTTCATCTAAAGTAAATGGTTGGACTTTACTAGCCTTATTTAATTTTGTTTCTTGGTTTTCCCTAGGCAATACAATTGCTCCAGTAAAGTCTTTAATTAAAATGTTATTGTTGTAAGCATATCTGATGCATGGTGCTATTAACTTATTGACAGCCAGTATGCTGCTTACAGATGATCCACCTTTAAGTAATTTATTGTAATAATTCTGAATATCATTTAAAGTTATATCTTTAATTTTAATTTTTGATATAGGACTATTTATTATATAGTTTCTATATATACTTTCATATCTTTCTTTAGTTGAAGGTTTTAAAGTTAAAAATCTTACATCAAAGAGCCAGTTGGCAAAGAAAGTTTCAAAAAAATCTTTGTTGTTAACAATATTATTTTCAAGTTCATTTCTAATAGTTCTTATCTTTTGATCAAGCTCCTTAACAGTTGGAGCATATATGTCTTTAGGTTTATTCAAGTTTTTGTGCCTTAATCTAAAATAATAATATTCTTTATCGTTAATAGTTCTTTTAAGATAATTGGTTTTAGCCATTTTTGCACCTCATCTAGAAGTTTATTATGAAATCTTTTGTCATTAGTAAATAAGAATTTATTAATAGTCTATTTTAAATTAATAATCTTTAGCTGCTATGATATTTACAGCTATTGAGTCAATAATTCTATTAGCTAATTTGTAATATTCTTCTTCAGTTAAATTTAAAACTTTATCCTTATAATAAATATTAATACCATTAAAAAGTCCACCTTCATATCTTGTTATAGGTGGTTCGTTTTCTCCCGCATATATGGATTCAACTAATACCTCTGGTGAGAAAGTTTCTTCTAGTCTTATATTTGCTAATTTTGCGATTTCTTTAATTGGATTTACAATATCTCGTCTATCTTCAAGTATTGACTCAGATTTACTTTGAAGAAATTCGCCAGCTGAAAGGCCGCGTGCATCTCTTAATAATTTCTGTCCTTCTTCGCTTTTAACAAATGATCCGAAGCCTCCTATAATTTTTACAACTGCAATATCAAGAACTTCTGCTATTTTCTTTACTACATCTATACTAGGGTGCCTTTGGCCTTGCTCATATTTGGCTAATGTATGAATTGATATTTTTAATTCTTTAGCTAATTCTTCTCTGGAAAACTTTTTTTCTATTCTATATTTTTTTATATTTTTGCCGATATTATTATCCAAAATAACTCACCTCGATATATATTATAACACAAAATGGGTGTGTTTCAAGAGGAGAACAATAAAAAAATTATTGACTAAGCACAATAAGGGTGGTAATATGTACTTGGAGGTACAATTAGGGTGTACCACAACTGTAAAGTTTTAAATGATGAGTTAACATTTACTGAGTGGTACAAATACCTACATATTATAAATTAAATGGAGGAATAGCAAGTGAATAAATCAAATGAAAAAATAGTAATTACCCCAAAGGAAGCAATGCCAATCTTAGGAGTTGGAAGGAATACCATGTATGAAGTTTTATTGAAAGATAAGGACTTTCCAGCATTTAAAATTGGAACTAAGTTTTATATTAACAAAGAGAAGCTCCAAGAATGGGCTGACAAACAATGTAGATAAAAGCGGGTGATTAATTGGACAACGGAAGTTTAATATCAATAATAAATAAAAATTTATTTCCAATAGTTCCACTATTCAATGATTCTAAAATACCAAATGTAAAATGGAGCGATAAGGATTGTCAAATTAAAACTGAAGAAGAATTTAATAATTTATCATCAAGATTATACAAAAAAGAGGTGACAGGTTTTTCACTTTTAACTGGAAGGGATAGTAATATTCTTGTCATAGATATAGACAAGAACCATGGTGACAAATCGGTTGATGGTGAAGAAAGTTTTAAGGAGTTAATAAAAGATTTATCGGAAGATGATAAAGAGCAGATAGTAAACACATTTGCTGTGAAAACACCTAATGGCGGCACTCATTTATATTTCAAGTATAAAGAAGGATTAAAAAATAAAGCCAATTATGTAGCTGGTGTTGACATAAGAACTGATGGAGGATTAATTGTATTACCTAATAGTAAAGTAAAGGTTAATGATGATATTAGGCAATATACAATAACTAATGATAATAATATTAATGAAATGCCTAAAGCATTATTTGATATATTTTTAGAACTGGATAAACCCATTAAAAGAAAAACAGAAACTAAAGTTGCAGTTACAACTGTTACCTATAAAGAGGGTTCAAGAAATCAAGAGTTATTTAAAGAGGTAATTGAAATTGTAAGTAAATCAAGTATACGAGATATTGGAACAATCACATCAATTTCAAAAGGATTAAATTTATTAAAATGCAAACCACCATTAGATGATGAAGAAGTAAATAATATAGTGACAAGTATATCTCAAAGGCTATTTCCGTCTTACTGCAATTCAAAAGGCAATGTAGAGTTATTTGAATTAGCTCAATATATATTAAGTGATGCTCCTTGCTATGCAAAGGGAAATTTGTGGTTTATATATGATAATAAAGATGGGGTTTATAAATATTTGGAGTTTAAAGAAGTACAAAAATTATATTTTAATTACGCAATTAATAGCTCAGATAAAACAGTTATTAAGTCAAAAAATTTTGCTGAAATATTAATGCTAAATAGTCAAGATGCAAGAGAAGTGCAGGATGAAAAGAAATATATTAACTGTAAGAGTGGAATTATTGATATTGAAAAAAATATTTTATTGGAACATAGTTCTTTGCATAAAACAGAAGTTCAATTTCAAGCTAATTTAATAACAGATCCATTAGAATTTAAAGAGTTATTTGATAGGTCTGAATTTAAAAAGTTCTTAAATGACATATTAGATGAAAATAGTATAAAAACACTTCAAGAAGCATGGGGGTTAATGTTATCTCCACATGCCAGAGAAGTTCAAAATTGTTTTATATATAAAGGCGAAGGGAGCAATGGGAAAAGTGCTACATTTGATATTCAAGAAGCTTTAATAAAAGATAACAGGCATATTTGTAGTATTGGACTTGGAGATTTTGGAGAAACATTTGCAATATCAGTTGCAGAAGGTAAGCACGTAAATATAGTTCGAGATGATGAACTTAGCGGAAAAACTGTTAATAAGGCTTTCAAATCTATGGTATGTGGAGAACCAGTAACGGTAAATAGAAAAAACAAGGACTTAGTTAGATTAGGTTTTAATATGACAATGTTTTTTGGATTAAATAGATTACCAAGTGCAGCTGATAAATCAACAGGATTTTTTAGAAGACCAATAATCATACCATTTAATACTTCATTTGGAACGGATAAAGAGGTAGCAGAAGGCACAAGAGATAAGTTAAAAGATCCATTGATAACTCACAGAATAATTCAAAATGAACTCGATATAGTATTCACATGGGCTTATGCTGGACTTAATAGAGTTAGAAAAAATAATTGGAAAGTAACAGTAAGTAAAGCAGCAGAACAGGAAATGGAGGACTATAGAGAAGAAGTGGATTCAGCTTACGCTTTCTTTAAAGAAAAAATAACTATAGTTCCTAAGAAGAATATTAAAATTCCTAAAGGAGAGGTTTACAAAGTTTATGAAAGCTGGTGTATATCAAATAGCATTGTATCTATGAATAAAACTCACTTTGGTAGGCAGTTGTCTAGCTTTGGAGTTAAAAATGTAAAGAGAAATAGTATGGGCTATTATTTAGATATAGAAGTTGATGATTTGATATTAATTGAAAATAAACAAGGTATATTTAAATAAAAAAATAGCATTTCACAAGGAAACACTATATCTAGCAATATAAGTTTAACTTTTGTGAGATGTTATGTCAAGGAATGCCACCAATTAATTTATAAGAATATAAAAGATTTATTAAATATTTGGATGTATTAATTAATGAGTTAAAAGTGGATTAAACGAATTAAATATAAATAGTGGTAATGCGGTAAAGGTTGAAAAGTTACTAATAAAATACGGGTATGTTAGTGGGAGATTATATCAAACCAAAATAGTGCATTTAGAAAAATTAATAACATTTTTAGATGAATTAAACCATAAGGAAGAAAATTCAATAATAATTTAAGTGGATACATTTTTTGATACTACCTTTCAAAATGTATCCACTTTTTCCTTTAAAGTTCACTAACTTTTATGAAAAGCAACCAATACAGCAAAACATATATAATTGAATTGGAACGACGAGTTATATTTATATTGCTTTACTGAATGAAATAGATTTTATATAATTTTCCATGTATTCAAAGTCAGGAATATTATTATATTTTTTATCTAACAAAGGTTCTCCGTTATTATTTCTTAGAATTGGAAGTTTTATTGTAAGAGAATTTACACCATTACAACAGTTTCGTCCATAAGAAAATCGAAAGGCCTCTTGGTTAATTACAGTTGATAGAAACATTAATTTATATTTGTTACTATTATCAAATTTAGATTCCAAAGCCTTAACCCTTGTCCCAATATAAAAATTAGAAGATTGAATTGTAGCAAAAAAATTACCTCTGTCTGCTAAACTTAAAGTTTTTTCACAATCAAATAACTTTCTACCTTCTATTTCTTGCGTTGTCCCAGAAACTCCATTGTTTACTTTTTTATGACTAACAACATTGAATTCTCCTTCATTTAAAGAAGAAATGATTAAATCCTCACCTGTAAATATATTAAACAATGTATCTAGTTTAAATTCTGTCCAGCTACTGGTATTCAAAGAAATTATCTTGTCAGGTACACTGTTATCTTTGTAATCTCTTTCAAATTGGTTTTGGTTAACATTATCTAAATACCAGCAAGCTTTATCATAACCTTCTTTAAGAAAGTAATCAGGAATGCTACTAACATCGGGTAATTTCTTATTTTTAACCCAATTTGGAATTTCGGCTTTTGAAGGATATTCCGTTTCTCCCATTCTTCTTGGGGTTATTTGTCTTCCATAAAGATATTTATGTCTATCCATTCTTATTAGCGAAGCATAATAAATCATTTCATTTTTTGTAATATCTTTATTATCATTGTTTGGTTCCAATACTAAACAATTATCATCAATACAACAAGATTGTTCCTGATATATAGCATATCCAATTGTTCCTGTACTTGGAACAGAAATAACATTATTGTATTTAGGTTCTATATCAAAATAACCATAAATACCATTACCTTTACCCTTTGATGATATTAATGGTACACCAGTTTCATAAGGAGTTAAATGACTCTTAGAATGATATTCTTTTTGTCCATAACTAATATTAAAAATAGTATTAAGCTCTACCATTGTATTACTCCTCCAAATCATTTTGTTGCATATATTGAAATAACGCATATTTCTTCAGCTGATTTTCAAAAGCTTTTTCTGTTAACTTAGAATAATCTGTTTTTACATATGCTTCAGCTAACCACTCATCCCCTATATTTAGCTCTCGTCTCAAATAGATTGTTTTATTTTCCTTAGCCATTCCCTTTAACTGCCTCAACCATTCATTTTTTACTGATAGCCAATTTCCGTTTTTATCAAACCTACCAGAGTGAGGAATTGTAAGGAATCCATCATCAACCCATCTTGATAAAAATGCAATTTTAGATGAATCCTCATGTCTATTATGAGCTTTAAACACCATAATACAAGTTGTGGCATCAACATCACTATTTTTAAATAATTTTGGAGGCATTGACATTACTGCAAGTAGTGTATGCTCTTTTAAAATTTCTTCTCTTAACTTTTTCTCATTGCTACTACTTGCACAACTGAGAGGTACAATAGCTATTCCTATACCACCTTTTTCAAGATAATTTAACATTGAATAAATAAAATCCAGTTCATTTTGCCCAGTCTGTTTTTCAGTTTTATTTTTTTTATCTTTTGAATTTAATAAAGAATATGGGGGATTAATCATACCAACTTTAGGTTTTAATTTCATGTTTGAAAGTTCTTCTTGAAGAGTTACTTTTTGTCTTGTTGTTTCATTAATTCTAACTATTCCTTTATCTTTAAGAAGAGAGGAACATGAATATAAATTCGATTTACCATCTCCATGAAATCTCATATTAGCATAAGCTAAAGCAAACATTTCTGGTTCTCTTTCCACACCAATAAGACAATCTGCTCTTACTTTTTCTTTCTTATTTGCTATTTCTTTTTCTGATATTTTTAAATTTTCGATGTTTGTGTCCATTCTATTTAGAGCTGAAATTAAAGTACCACCAGTTCCAGCACAAATATCTATTACTTTAGTCGTTTCATCTAATTTTTGACCAAGATAAAATTCGGCAATATCACAAAATAATTCTGTGATATGCTTAGGAGTAAGAACAATTCCTTTATCTTTTGTATCCCCTTTTGCGTATTTAAGAAAAACGGTGTAAAATGTACCCATAAAATCTACATCAGTGTGATATTTTATTTTTAGTAAAATATTTTCATAAACAGAAAATATACACGAAGATAAAATATTTTGCCCATATTTAAAGTACTTTGGATTGCTTTCAGGAGAATCAAGTAAAGTACTCACCAAAATTCTGTCGTAGTATTCCTTTAATGATTTTATTTTCATTTGTGGAATCTTATCTTTATTATCCCAAATATCTATTAAGGATTCTTTTAACAATTTAATGGCACTTTTATTAATCTTATCATTAAATGGCTTTTTTAAAGATTCATTAGGCAATGACGCTTCTGTTAAGGCATACAAGGGTGAATTTTCATTAGTCAAAGCCAACACTATAGCTGAAATAAACCCTGCTCTATCTTTTGCAGATATATGATTAGCTCTTAAATAGTTATTACAAACTGAAGCATATTTTTTTAGCTCAGCTAATAACTTATCTGATTCTTCTTGATGTCGTCCTAACATTTCATCAATCTTCTTTTCGTAATCATCAAAATTCATAATTGTATCTGTATATTCACCATTTTCAATAAGTTTAATATCTGATAACTTTCCACCTTTAGGGAAAATGAACGAAGTAACTCGCATATTTGTTTCTGATGTTCCGGAAACGGCTATTGCGATAACATCATGATTTGTATTTATATATGTAGCATAGTGCAGAGCACCATTTATGCAATAGCTACTAATTTCATCTTTAGTTCCTAATCCTTGTTTATATTCATCAAGATTATCAACTGTTTGATGTTTAGAAACATCTTCTTTACACTCTATAACAATAATGATTTCCTTATTATCATGAGTAGCAACAAAGTCAGGAGTACCCTCTTTATCTGTTAGTTTCTTACTTGCTTTACTGAATGCAGACGTTAAGTATTTATCGTACGCTTTATAACTATCTTCCTTATAATAAATTACTCCATCTACATTCTCATCTTGGTTTTTAGGAAAACCAACTTGTTTAAGTCTTTTACTCGTAAGCCCTTTTGTAATTTCTTCTGACATTTGACATCTTCTCTCCTCAATCAAGATTGTTCATATTAAATTTATTAAATTTATATAAAAAACATGACAAATAATTAGTAATAAGATTGATTAGAATAGAGTGTTAATTAAGGTGTTACAAATGGATAAATAAGCTAGACTATCTAATAGATATGAGAAAGTATGGATTACAGTGTGGTAAAAGTCAGTTACAGAACTATTGTTAATATGAATTAATATAGAGTAAAGGCAACTATAGTAATACTTATAAATGTGATTATTATAAGTACTCACTTGAAGAACTTAAAGAATAGATTGTAAGTTGTTATAATTTTACTTCGTGGAAGAATGGGGCGAAGTTATTTTATAAGACATTAAGTTTATACGTTATAAATTATGTAATAATCTAAGGTATATAAAGTAACAGACTACTTTTGTTTTAACTTAATAGTATCAAAAATTAATAATATTAGTGTCTATTAATCATATGATTACATAAACACAAGATAAATAATGAAAGTTAAAGCTAAAACGGGATAAATCGGTGTAAAACGTGTCTATGAAATTTGAATATGATTTTATAGACATATATAATAATATCATAGATAAATTAATGAAATGAGTTGATTAATTATGATATTTGGATATATGAGAATAAGTACACAAAAAGAAAAGCAGACTACAGATCGTCAAAGAATTACTTTAGAGCAATACGCAGCAGCTAATAAATTTCAGTTTGATGAGTTGATAGAGGAGAGAATATCAGGAACGATCCAGGCGGATCATAGACCACAATATAATAATTTAAAATCTAAACTTAGAAAAGATGATGTATTAATCATTACTGATATTGATAGACTTGGAAGAAGTGCTGATGATGTAATCATGGAATTTAAAAAGCTTAAGGCTGATGGTATTAGAGTTATTGCCCTTGATACTCCATATCTAAATGAATGGGAGAAAATCCAAGATAGCAGCTTATATAATATGATCGCTGATATATTTATTACTCTTAAGGCTCATATAGCTCAACAAGAAAGAGAGAAGATAGTTGCACGTATAAATCAGGGATTGAAAGTTGCAAAGTCTAAGGGAAAAGTATTAGGTAGACCAAAGGCAGAACTACCTAATAATTTTATTAAGGAGTATGATAAATTTAGAAAAGGTGAATATGGAAATATGAGTGCCAGCGGATTTGCAAAAATGTTGGGAATAGGCAGAAGTACATTATATAAATACATTAAGCTATATGAAGAGTGAAATGGTAAAAAACTTTTATAAAAATCTAATTTATAAAGTTTTATAGTAAACTCTAATCTTAAATTATAAGTGAATTAAGTGATAGAGATGTATAAATAATTTTTCAATTGTTTATACATTTTTTGATTTATAGATAAATTAAGTTAATATTATAAGTAGTTATTAATTGAATAAAGAATATAGTATGTTAAAATTGTAATAAGAATACAATAAATCAAACAATTGTTTTATAGGGAGGTATATATGAAAGTAATTAAACCTCATATCATTATAGAGGATTTCGTTAATGGTAAAGAAATATTGAGGAAAATAGAAAAGATAGGAAGAGTATGTTATAAAAGTGAAAACAACATATGTGAAGAATCAGCAGAGAAATTTATTAAAAACATAATTAATAGAGGACATGAATCTGTAATAGAACATGTAAGCATATCTGTAAGGATTATTTGTGATAGAGGAGTAACACATGAGATTGTTAGGCATAGGCTAGCAAGTTATAGTCAAGAAAGCACAAGATACTGTAATTATTCTAGTGATAAATTTGGTAATGAATTGACGTTTATTAATCCTTGTTTTTGGGAAGTTTCAAGTGAAACATATAAAATTTGGATTGATTCAATGTCTCAAATTGAAAAGGAGTATATACAGCTTATAGAAAATGGTGCTAAACCTCAGGAGGCTAGAAGTATATTACCCAATTCCATAAAAACTGAAATCGTGATGACTATGAATCTAAGAGAATGGAGACACTTTTTAAAATTAAGAACTTCGATCGCAGCTCATCCACAAATGAGGGAAGTTGCTATTATGATTTTTGATGAATTTAAGAAAAACATACCGGTAATATTTGATGATATTATTATAGAATAATTATTTAGGTAATAAACTTATGATAGGTTTATCATAAGTTTATTATTTAAGTTTGATGAGTATGAATATGACTAAACTCGATTGGAGGAAATAGTTATGAGAGAAACCAAGTTAGATTTTGATGAAAGGATAACAAGTCTTGCAGTTTATGAGAAATTCCTTCCAAAATTAAATAAATGGTATAGAAGTGGAGAAAATATTGATGATCCAGTAATCGATTTATTTAACGTGAAATGGATAGATGCTTTAGCTATCCCTAATATCTTAGTAATAGGAAGTATAATGAGAACATTTCATAAAAAACCAGTACGATTAATACTTCCTAATGATTTAAGAACTATAAACTTTATGCGAACAAGCAATTTCTTTTTGATTTCAGATTTAGGGAATGCAAGATTATTTGATTATGATATTGAAGAAGTAAATAGAGCTGAATTTTATATAAATGAGGAGAATAGAGCGGAGCATAAAATACATTATTATAAGCCAGAATTATTGTATTACTCTCTAGAAACTGAGGAAGAACAATTAAAATATAGGGCTGCTATGTATGAAAATATAAGATATGTAATTGCTCCTTATAAATATAGACAAGTATTGATGGATAAGAGGGTATTATCAGAAAATGAGGTGGATGTACTATTAGATGTGATTTCTGAAATAATTTGTAATTCGATATTATATAGTAAATCCATAAGTTATTCTTTTATTCAAACTGATAAATATAAAAGTATATTCTCTATTTCAGATTCTGGAATTGGATTTAAGAAATCTTTGGAAAATAAAAAAAATCTAAATAGATATTTATATAATAAATATAAAGATATATCTGAATATAATGACTTAGAGGATTTTATTACAATATTAGATGTTCTTTATTATTCAATGAAACAAGATAGAAGAAATTTATGGCAGTTAAAAGAGATTATTGTTAATAGAGGAGGAACTTTAAGGATTCACAATAATTCAACGCAAGTAGTATTTACAGCAAATAAGTGTGCAGGGTGCAATAAAAGAGCAGACGAATGCTTTGAATGTTTGCTAGATGCATATAAAAAGGGATACTCAAATGTTAGGATTTTTAATGCAAAGTTGCGAGGCGTTCATATAGAGGTTGAACTAAAGAATGGTGGAAGGAGTTAAGGAAAATGATATCATTAATTGCTAATAATAATTTTGCATATATAAGTTTACATGCTGAACAATCATATCGTGAGTTTCCACTTGTGAATTTTGTAAATAAAGCTGATGATGAAAAAATTGATTTGGGGATATTTTGCAACGAGTTAAAAAACTCTGTAATACAAAATCTAATAAATGATTATGATTATATACTAATGTTCTGCAAGAAGAAAGGTCTAGATACATTAATTATTGATTGCAATTATATTAATAGTATTCAAATAAATCAAAATTCAGAGATGAATAAATTTTTAAAGGAAATATTAGATAACAAGATTGACATTATTGTAGTTAATTGCACATTAAATTTAGTGCAAAATTTTCAAGGTGCTAATAAATCAAATATATTAGATAATAATGAAGATAATATGATTATTGGATTTTCTAATGATAATAAGGAAGAAATTAAAGTAAAGATTAATAATATCAAAAAAAGCAATGTTAGTGATGTAATAAATCAAATAAGAGAGAAGGCATTTGAAGAAATTATACAAGAATGTTGTGAAGATAATATTCAGAAGGAATTATGTTCATCACAAGTATATACAGATAAATATATAGATATAAAAAAGTGCATAGAGAGTATACAATGTTTTCCATTTATGATATATACATTAGCTCGTAAATTAATAGATAGTGGTTTTATAACAGAAGAGTTAATTAGATTTAGAAAATTGAGTTTATTTTGTCACACATTGAATGGGTCATATATTGCATCGCTTCTTGGGTATTTATTAGGAATTGATATTCTTTTTTATGATCATATTGGGCCTAAAAATAAACTTTATAGAACATATTTAGAAAATAAAATACAGAAGGATATAAACTACATAGTGGTGGCAGATGTTATTTGTTTAGGATCAGAATTGAGGTCTGTAAGAACACTCTTAGAATATGAAGGGGCTAAATTTAAAGTTGCAGCATCAATAGTGAACATTGCTACAACAACTAATGTTAGAATTAAAAGGCAAGTATGTTCAGTTATTGAGATCAGTAAAGATTATAATCCATTCTTATACCATGTTTATACTGATTTAGGAGTAAATGAAGGAGGAAGTTGTGATGAAAAATAGAAAAGCAATTCTTCATATATCAGATTTACATATTGATAGTTTTAAAGGAAAAGGAAATAAGTATCATAAATCTAGAAACGACAACAAAGAATATATAAAAATTTTGATGGATGCTTTAAATAAAATTGTTGAAGAAGATGAAATTGAAATTGAACGTATCATAATAACTGGTGATTTGACAAATAGGTCAACACCAGCAGAATATATAAAAGTAAAGGAATTTCTTAATAAACTGGTTTCAGGAGTAGGTTGTAGTCAAAATCAAATTATTATGGTTCCAGGAAATCATGATATAAACTGGACAGATTGTCAAAGTGAATTAGAAATGAAGGAAGTTGTAAACAGTAATGTTGATCCTGCAACTTTTCATGATATAAAATTTGCAAAATTTAAAACTTTTTATGAAGAATTTTCTTCAGAAGAATTTAATCCACAAAAAGCAATTTGTAGTGAGATGTACTATGATACTGGGAATATTTTATTTATAGGTATGAATAGTTTATATAAGGAAAGTAATCTTGATCACTTAGGGTATATAAATGAAGAGTTATTAGAAGATGAATTAGTTAAAATAGAGAAAAAACATAAAGATAAGAACCCCAATAAGATTGCTTTATTTCACCATCCACCAGATTTTGGAATAGGAGAATCTAAAAATGCACTTCAAAATTGGGAGAGTTTAAATAGAATATTTAAAAAACATGACATATCAATTTTTATATTTGGACATGTTCATAAAAGTGTTATTAAAGAGGAAGATAAATATTTATTTCTAGGATGTGCTAGCCTAGCACTTGAAGATACTTCCCTAGCTAATAGCTTTTTACTATATACATCTGAAAATGATTTTCAGGATTTTGAAGTAGATAAATATATTTTTATTCCTGAGTATACCAATTGTGGCAAGTGGATTAAAGATACTGTAGATAATAATAATAAATTTAAGCTAAATAGGAAGTCTATAGAAAAAAAATATAGTCTTCAGCCAGCTAGAATAAAAGATGAGAAATTTTCACCATTTGGTGAGGAGAGTAATTTTGAAAATGAATACCTAAATAGTAACAGTAGAATTGCTGAAGTTTTAAACAAAGAAGAAAATGATAATAATAAACTAATAAATATAGTGAAAAAAGAGCGCATGTTTATATCAGGGCATTTTCATTGGGGAGATAATTTGAAAGCTCATGGATGGTTAAATACTAACTTGCTATTAGGAAAGAATTATAATATTAAATTTAGCATTAAATCTATAAT
>Ga0183100_1000955_pt1 | contig 16906 bp, 16 predicted proteins | sample Biomet2_FD_127789 | JGI IMG/M metagenome (GOLD analysis project Ga0183100, IMG submission 127789) | Microbial communities from bioreactor (seeded with anoxic lake sediment) at LBNL, California, USA - Biofuel metagenome 2 | ecosystem: Engineered > Bioreactor > Anaerobic > Unclassified ...
GAGGGGGCGGGGCCCTGGCCAGAGTGGCCCGGGAGGTGGCGGGCTCCGGGGAGACGACCGTGGTCGTCCACGGAGCGGGGTCGTTCGGCCACGTCATCGCCGCCAAGCACCAGCTCCAGAACGGGCTCACGGACCGCTCCCAGCTGATGGGGGCGGCCCAGGTGATGGAGGACGTCAGGGTTTTGAACCAGGCGGTGACCTCGGCCCTCATCCAGCGCGGTCTCCCTGCTGTCGCCCTCCCTCCTTCGGCGCTGGTGCGGCTGTCCGAGGGCCGGCTGGAGAGCATGGACGTCAGCGCCTTCCGCCGGTACCTCGACCTGGGCATGGCCCCGGTGACCTTCGGGGACGTGGCCCTCGACCTCAAGCGGGGGTTCGGCATTTGCTCCGGGGACCAGCTCATGGAGGTGCTGGCCAGGGAGCTGAGACCCAGGCGGATCATCTTCTGCTCCGACGTGGACGGGGTCTACACCTGCGACCCGCGCAGCGATCCTTCCGCCCGGATACTGGAGGTCGTCGACCGGTCGACGCTGGACGCGCTCCCGCGCACGCAACATTGCGCCGACGTGACCGGCAGCATCTTCGGCAAGATCGAGACCATGCTGCGCATCGCTGCCCACGGCGGCGGATCGATGGTCATCAACGGCCTCGTCCCTGGACGGCTGGCCGCGGCGATGAGGGGCGAAGAGGTCGTGGGCACGAGGGTGGTGGTCTGAGATGAGGGAGATCGAGCAAAGGAAGGCCGAGCACATACAGGTATCACTGGAGGAGGACGTGGCATCGGCCCACGACTACTGGGACGATGTCAAGCTGGTGCACGATGCCCTGCCCGAGGTCGACCTCGAGGAGGTGGACACCTCCACCGTGCTCTTCGGCCGCAAGCTCGCCTGCCCGCTGATGGTGACGGCCATCACCGGCGGCCATCCCGAGGCCGAGAAGATCAACCGCAACCTGGCGGAGGCCTGCGCGAACCTGCAGATAGGGCTCGGGGTGGGAAGCCAGCGCCCGGCCCTGGAGAAGGGGGCAAAAAAGAGCTATGAGGTCATCAAGGAGTTCGACGTTCCCCTCAAGGTCGGTAACATCGGGGCGCCGCAGCTCGTACCCCAGCGGAAGAAGCGGGCGTTCACCATGGACGACGCCCGCAGGGCCATCGACATGATCGACGCCGACCTGCTGGCCATCCACCTCAACTTCCTTCAGGAGATCGCCCAGCCCGAGGGCGACACCAAGGCCAAGGGCTGCTACGACGGGATACGCTCGCTGTCGAGGGAACTGCCCATATTGATCAAGGAGACCGGGGCGGGCATCTCCCGGAGCGTCGCGCTGCGCCTCAAGGGCATCGGCATCCGGGGCTTCGACGTGGCCGGGGCTGGAGGGACCAGCTTCTCCAAGGTCGAGGGCAGGAGGGCCGCCCGGCTCGGGTACCTGAGGTGCGAGCGCATCGCCGACACCTTCGGGGAGTGGGGCATCCCCGCCCCGGTATCGGTCATGTGGGCCGATGTCGGACTGCCGCTCATCGCCAGCGGGGGCATGGTGAACGGCCTCCAGGCGGCCAAGGGCATCGCCGTGGGGGCGGATTGTGCCGGGTTAGCGCGAGCGGTGCTCAAGGAAGCGATGGAATCGGCCAAGGCCGTGGAGGATAAGCTCTCCCTGATCGTCGAGGAGATGAGGATCGCGATGTTCCTCACCGGCTCGAAGAACGTCAGGGAGCTCGGTAACGCTCAATATATCATCACTGGCGCCACCAGAGAGTGGGCCAGGTCGGAACAAGAGGAATGACCATGGATGTACTCAAGGAGATCACCAGGAGAGCGAAGATCATCAACGGACAGGTAATGTCCTACCTCGAGGAGGGGGAAGACAAGAAGCTTATGCTGGCGGTGAGGCACTACCCGGCCGCTGGCGGAAAGCGCCTGCGGCCCATGATGGCCCAGGTGGTGGCCCAGGCCGTGGGGGGAGCGGGGGACAAAGCCATTCCCTTCGCCAGCGCGTTGGAGGTCATACACAACTTCACCCTGGTCCATGACGACGTCATGGATAACGACTCGATGCGGCGCGGACGGCCGGCGGTGCACGTGCTCTTCGATGTGCCCACCGCCATCATCGCCGGCGACGCCATGTTCGCCAGGGCCTTCGAGATCATCACCGACACCGACGTGCCCCCGGAGCAAGTCAAGCGCCTGACCAAGACCACCGCCCACACCGTCTGGCTCATAGCCGAGGGCCAGCAGGAGGACATGGACCTGGAGAACATCCCCGTCGACCAGGTGGTCATTGAGGACTACCAGAGGATGATCTACAAGAAGACCGCGGTGCTGTTCGAGTGCGCGGCCGAGGGCGGGGCGCTCATCGGCGGAGGAAGCGAGGAGCAGATCGCTAAGATGAAAGATTACGCCCGCCTCATGGGCATGGGCTTCCAGGTCTGGGACGACATCCTGGCGCTGACCGGGGACGAGAAGCAGCTGGGCAAGCCGGTCGGCAACGACATCCGCAACGGCAAGAGGACGCTCATCGTCCTCCACGCCCTGCACACCATGGACAAGAACGACCCCCGCCGGGCCAAGCTCGTGAAGGCGCTGGGCAACGACAAGGCCACCCCCGAGGAGATCAAGGGAGCGATCGATGTGCTGCAGGACTGCGGCGCCATCGACTACGCGAAGCGGACCGCGGCCGAGTACGCCGCCGAGGCCAAGAAGCAGCTGGAGTGCCTGCCCCCCACCCCTGAGAGGGAGTTTCTCAGCGGAGTGATCGACTTCGCCGTGGGAAGGAAGGTCTAAGCTAGCAGCTGATGCCGTCAGCGGTCAGCCGGAAGTCCGCTTCCAGGCCCTCGGGGAGCTGGCGGGCCTTGATCAGCACCGCCCTCCTCATCCCGCTCTGACGCAGCTTGTCCACGCGGATGATCAGTTTGGAGTTGTGGTGGAGGGCATGTCCCCCCAGCGCCTCATAGATGCCCGTCTCCACGTCGGTGTACACTTGGGAGGTGACAATGATCGGCAGGCTCTTCTCCCGGGCCAGGTTGGTCAGCTTCGTGGTCTGCCCGGCCAGGGAGCGACGGTCGGCACGGTCCTCCTCCCTGCTCGTCAGGCGGTAGTGCATGCTGATGGTGTCGATGATGATCATCCCGACGTCCACGTTGCTCTGGGCCAGCTTGATGGCCTTGTCCACCATCCGCTCCTGATCGTCGAAGTTGCTGATGTTCGAGAACAAGATGTTCTTGGCCACCGTATCGAAGTCAGACCCGGAGACCTGCCGCAGGCGGTCGATGGAAACCCCCTCGGTATCCAGGAAGATCACTTTCCTGCCGGCCCTGGCCATGTCCCGGGCGAGCAGCAGGCACAGCGTGGTCTTGCCGGTCCCCGCCTCTCCGTAGATGAGGGTCACGCACCCTGCCTCCACGCCGCCTTCCAGCATCGCGTCGAGGCTGCCGCACCCGAAGGGGATTTTCTCCATGCAACGTTCAGATGTGTTCGCCATTGATAATGTTTCTCTCCTCTGCGGCCTGCCCCGCCGCACGCTACGGTTAGTAGCAACGATTGGCTAGGGCGGGGCGCGGTCACGCTCCTCATGGAAGCCTGCGAGATACAGCATGAGACGAAGGGGCAGGTGTCAGGCCTGTTCCCCCATCCGGTCGTCCGCGAGGGCCAGGAGAGGTTCCTGGAGGACGCCCGGATGTGCATGGCCCATCGGACGCACCTGCTGGCCCACGCCCCCACCGGCCTGGGCAAGACGGCGGTAGCGCTGACGGCAGCGGTTGAGACCGCCCTCGCCTGCGACGGCGTGGTCCTCTTCCTCACGGCCCGGCAGAGCCAGCACGCGATCGTCGTGGAAACGGCCAGGGCCATGTGGCGCAAGAGGCACATCGGGGTGGTGGACCTCATCGCCCGTGAGGACATGTGCCCGGCCCGCAAGGACGACGGCATGGTGCCCTGCGCCCACGGCCAGAGGTGCTTCTTCTCCCGCGACCCGGCGGGGCAGGAGGGGCTCCTGCTCGACTACCCGCTCAACACCCAGGAGGGGATGCGGGCCTGCCTGGGGGCGGAGCGGTGCCCTCATCAGGTGGCGATGAGGGCAGCCGCGGAGGCCACGGTGATCGTCGGCGACTACAACCAGATGTTCGGGCCCGGACCGAACCTGCTACAGCGCCTGGGCCGCCGGGAGGCGGACGCCATCCTGATCGTGGACGAGGCCCACAACCTGCCCCCGAGGGTCATGGGAGCGGGCAGCGGGAGCGTGAGCGCATCGTCCCTCGCACGTGCCCGTTCTCTTCCCGCGCTCAAGCACTTCGCTGAGGACCTGGACCTGCTCTCCGAGGTGTTCAGCGATCTGACGAGGAGAGATCCCGAGCACATCAACGGGGCCGATCTCGACGTCCCTCTGCGGAACGCGTGCGGCGTCGACGCCGGCGGCCTGGCCGAGGAGATGGGGGCCGCCGGGGAGGGCAACGACCTCGGGGGACTGGTCGACTTCCTCCGGGCCTGGAGCGCCCCCGACGAGGTCACCGTGCGCTACCTGGAGGGCGAACCGGCGAGGCTGAAGGTGAGCCTCATCGACCCTTCCCCCATCACCGCGCCGGTGCTGGCCCGAGTAAGGAGCGCGCTCATCATGAGCGGGACGCTGCACCCCCCGGAGATGTTCGCTGACCTCCTGGGAGCGAAGAACGCCATCTGCCGTAGCTACCCCTCGCCCTTTCCCCCCGAGAACCGCCCGGTGCTGGCCTCCAGGAAGGTCTCCACCCGGTATCGCTCCCGGGGGCAGGCGATGTACGGCTCCATCGCCGAAGAGATCGCCCAGTGCGCAGCGAGGGTCCCCGGCAACGTCGCGGCGTTCTTCCCCTCCTATGAGCTGCTTGGACAGGTGGAAGGGTACCTCGCCGCACTGGTCGGCGACCGTCGCATCCTGGCGGAGCGCCGGGAGCACGGGAAGAACGAGAAGGCGGCCCTGGTGCACCAGCTCCTCGAGGGAAGGAACCTGCTCCTGGGAACGGTCGGCGGCTCGCTGGCGGAGGGCGTGGACTTCCGAGACAATCTGCTAGGGGCCGTGTTAGTCGTCGGCCTCCCCCTGGCCCCGCCGTCGTTGGAGATGGAGGGCATGCTCCACCGCATGGAGGGGAGGTACGGCGCCAAGAAGGCCGCCCTCTACGTTCAGGTATACCCGGCGGTATCCAAGGTGCTGCAGGCCGCGGGAAGGGCCATCAGGTCGGAGACGGACCGTGCGGTGATCGTCCTGCTCGACGATAGGTACACATTGCCCCAGGTCCGGAGGGCTTTCCCCCAGGACTTCTCCATATCTCTAGACCCCGACGTGACCGGGAGGATCGACGCCTTCTTCGCCGGACCGTAACCTCTTCCATTCTCTAATTATATCATTATAATTATAATATCAAAACGTTTATAATACCCTGCAACATGGTCGATTCCGGATATGAGAGAATCTGTAGTGAAGACCGAGAACAGGCTGAACCTGGCCCGCGGGATGATCGCCGTCATCGGAGTGCTGGCGCTCATCCTGACGCTGCTGGAGTGAGCCGAGCATCGCGTACCATGACGGGCATGGGACGGTGCGGAGCGAGCGGCGGTGGGGACGCCGGCATCGTTCACCGGGCCGGGCGCCGCAAGGCCGCCGCTCCCTGGGGCCCTGCAAGACTTATCTAGCTCCAGGCCATCTCCACGGAACATGGAGATCATCCGCCGGGGAGCCGAGGCCGAGATCAGACGAGGGTGCTGGCTGGGGCGCGACATCATCGTCAAGAGCAGGGTGCCCAAGGAGTACCGGCACGAGGAGCTCGATCGGTCGCTGCGCGCCTCGCGGACCCGCAACGAGGCCCGCCTGATCCACGATGCCAGGGAGCTGGGCGTTCCCACGCCCATCCTCTATGACATCAATACGGTCAACGCCGAGATCACCATGGAGGAGATCAAGGGGCCGCGGGTGAAGGACGAGCTGGACTCGGCCGCCCCCCCACGGGTGAAGGAGCTGTGCCGGGAGATGGGACGGCTCATCGCCCTGCTGCATCGCGGGAGGCTCGCCCACGGGGACCTCACCACCTCCAACATGATTCTGGCGGACGGCCGCATGTGGTTCATCGACTTCTCCCTGGGGACCCGGGGGGCCACCGTGGAGGAGCTGGGCGTGGACCTGCATCTTCTCAAGGAGGCCTTCCAGTCGGCCCACTCCACCCTCCTGGACCAGTTCGAGGTGATCCTGGAATCGTACCGCCAGAACTTCGACCGCGCCCCCGAGGTCATCAAGAAGATGCGGGAGATCGAGAAGAGGGGGAGGTACACGTGAGGCTCACCCTGGTCACCTCGAACCAGGGCAAGCTGGAGGAGTTCCGCTCCGCCCTCGCCCCGCTGGGCATCGAGCTCGCCCATTCCAACGAGGACTGCGACGAGATCCAGACCGACACCCTGCGGGAGGTCGTCCTCTCCTGCCTCGACCAGCTGGAGAACAAAGGGATGAAGGACCTGATCATCGACGACTCCGGCCTCTTCGTCCATGCCCTGAACGGCTTCCCCGGGGTGTACTCCTCGTACGCCCTGAGGACCATCGGGATGGACGGCGTGCTCCGCCTCCTCGAGGGGAGCCAGGACCGCTCCGCGCACTTCGAGTGCTGCGTCGGGGCATCCATCGGGGGAAGGAGGATCACCGTCACCGGGCGGTGCGAGGGGACCATCGCCATGACCCCCTCCGGACATGGAGGGTTCGGTTTCGATCCCATCTTCGTGCCGTCTGGATATCAGCGTACCTTCGCCGAAATATCAATAACCGAGAAAAATGGTATGTCCCACCGCGGGAGGGCCATCCAGGCCTTCGTCGCTGAACTTAGAGGTCTTATTGATGAAGCTCCAAGATAGAAGGATCGTGGTGACCGGGTGCGCCGGTTTCATCGCCAGCCACCTGGCCGAAGAGCTCCTGGCACGGGGCAACGAGGTGGTGGGCGTGGACAACCTCTCCGCCGGAAAGCGGGAGTTCATGTCCAGCATGCTCGAGAACGACAAGTTCACCTTCGTGGAGGGGGACCTGCGCACCATGGACCTGGCCAAGGCCCTGAAGGGCGCGGAGGTCGTCTGCCACCTGGCCGCCAATCCCGACGTCCGGCTGGGAGCGAAGAACACCCACATCCACTTCGAGCAGAACATCGAGGTCACCTACCGCCTGCTGGAGGCGGGCAAGGACAACGGGATCAAGGACATCCTGTTCCCCTCCACCTCCACGGTGTACGGGGAGACGGAGGTCATCCCTACTCCTGAGAACTACGGCCCCCTGCTGCCGATATCGGTGTACGGAGCGTCCAAGCTGGCCTGCGAGGCGATGATCTCCTCGTACTGCCACACCTTCGACCAGAACGCGGTCATCTACCGTTTCGCCAACGTCGTTGGTCCGAGGTCCACCCACAACGTCCTGCACGATTTCATCAGGAAGCTGCACGAGGACCCCCACCACCTCGAGATACTCGGTGCCGAGCCGGGGACCTCGAAGTCGTACGTGCACGTCAAGGACTGCGTCAGCGGCATGATCGCCGGGGCCGAATCGGCCAAGGACCAGGTGGAGATATTCAACATCGGCTCCCGGGACTGGATGACGGTGAAGGACATCGCCGACATCGTGGTCGAGGAGATGCACCTGCCGGACGTGGAGTACCGCTGGACCGGAGGGGTCAAGGGCGGCCGCGGCTGGGTCGGGGACGTCAAGAAGATGCTGCTGGCGGTCGACCGCCTCGAGGCCAGGGGCTGGGAGCCAAAGCTCGACAGCCGCCACGCGATCCGGCGGGCGGTGCAAGAGATCTTGGCTTAAAACAACCCCAGGACACCGCCGGACACGACCTTCCCGGTGACGTCGATGGCCACCAGGTACGAGGAGAGCACGGTCCAGTTGCCGTCCGTGCTGGTCGGTGCGGACTTGGCGGGGAGGCCCCCGGCGTAGGGGAACCCGGTGGTGTCGATCACCAGCCAGTACCCGCTGTCGTCGGTCAGGTAGGTCATCTTGTACTGGGAAGGGTCCATCCCGTAGTAGGACGCCAGGGACTGCTTGGCCTTCAGCAGGTCCGCGGCGGTGTGGCCGATGTACACGGTGGGGAACGCGTGCTCCTGGATGATGTTGACCCTGGAGCTCCCGCCGAGGGCGTCGATGATGCTGCACAGCAGGATGGCATGGTCCTCGCAATCCCCGGTCCTCATGCTCATGGTCTCCGAGGCGCTCTGCCAGTAGTCCTCGGATGTATCGGGGGTGTAGGCGATGTTGCCCCTGACCCACTCATAGGCCTCGGCGATCTGCAGGATGCTGTACCCGCCGGGGTACGCCGCCTCGATATCCTTCACCAGCGACGAGACGACGGAGGTGTCCACCCGCTCGTTGATGCGGTTGTAGTAGTCCTTGAGGTTGAGATCGGTGTCCAGGTCCCTGGGCTCGGTGAGCGAGGTGATGGTGGCGGTGTTGGAGCTACTGGGCATCTCCCCGGCGTCGTACCAGACGGTGCCGGCATGGTTGGAGATGGCCGCCTTCACCAGAATCTGGTACTTGGCGGTGCCCTCGGAGGGAGCGCCGAACACCAGCAGACCGAGCTCCCCCGTCCGACCCTGGGGGATGGTCACGCTGCAGTTGCGCATGTAGGTCGTGTTGCTCTCGGTCCACTTGAGGCCGAAGGAGTACACGAACAACGTGCCGGCGTTCATGTTCTTGAGGCGAAGCTCCAGCGCCCCGCCGTAGCCGGCGTAGATATCCTCGGTGATGTTCCAGAACAGGTTGATGTTCTCCGCGCTTATCGGTACGAAGGAGACGTTGCCGATGAGCGAACCGTTGGCCACCGGGGCGAGGGGGGCGGTGGGCTTGACGAGGTCGCCGCTCTGGAAGCCGATGCTGCTCCCGGTGTCGTCGGCGATGACCACCGCGTAGTAGCCAGCGCCGATCAGGATCATAACGGTCAAGGCCGCCGCGGCGATGATGCCCGCTCCCTTCATGCCCGCTTCATATCGGCTGCCTTTTTTAATTCTTGCGAGCGGAAAGTCCCCCCGCGAAATCAGGGTGATGAGATGAGCAGCTTAGACCACTTACGGTCACCTCCTCATAGGACGTGAATATCCTGACCACGCTTCCATCGACAGTACGGTCGGAACGACCGGGACTCATGCTTGGCTGACATCATGTAAGACCTCCTGGGAGGCGTTCGGTGGATGATGCAAGAAGCTCTGCCCGCTAGAGGGCAGGGTAGTTCACTCCTTGCTGGGCAGTTATCAATCACCTCGGGCCCGGCTCGGAGGCAAGCTTTATTGAGGGGGTTCGTCTTACTCCGCCTTCAACGGGTCTGTGGGGTAGCTTGGTCCATCCTTGGGGCTTTGGGAGCCTTAGACCCCGATTCAAATTCGGGCAGACCCACCATCATCCATATCCAGTAAGCAAATTCTGGAAATCGATTTTGCTCTTTTCGATAGACTCACCTTTTCCATTTCCTCCGATTGTGCTTGAGGGTCCGGGTTGAACCCATACTTGTTCGAGCCGTTGAAGGGCCGCACGATCACGAATAAAGACATAGAATGTCTCGGTCGTGGAGTGTCTTTGTGCCTCAGTTGGAACCCTTAATGTTGTTGCTGGAACGGGGCATCTGCACCCGATAGATGGTTTTGTATCCTTAACAGAAAAGGGAAAATCCTTCGTTAATATCCTCTCGAAGGTGATGGTTTTGTGCGTGATGTGTTCAACGATGAAATATTTGCAGATGGGTATGAACCAGGCCCATGGATGAGGGATAAGATGAGCAGCACACAGAAGAAAAGTGCAACGAAGATAACATAATGAAAAAGGGAAAGGGCGTACTTCAACAGTTCGAAGAGATCGATTTCCTTTTGATGCCATCTGGATATCGTCAGATTCAAATTCGGGCAATATCATGTGTAGGTATTGTTTGACAAGAGACGATAGTTAATACCAACAAAGAACTATTGCGAATTGAACAAATGAGGGAGAGGGAAGCAAGTGAAACTGCAATGATGACGGCATATATGCGTGCCTTCCACTCAATGTATGAATCCCCCAAAATTTTTGATGATTTCCTTGCATACGACATGATACCAGAAGAGAAAAGGCCCCTGATCCAACAATATGTGACCTTAAATAATCGGCAATTAGAATCTAAATCGTCAGAACATGGTTCCGACCATGTTGATGTTTTTTCGCCCTTGACCCAAACGCCCAATGCCCTCACCCGTGCACGGTATACAGAGGACTTGTTGGAAAGGTCAATCAAGCATGGTATAAAACAGTATATAATACTGGGAGCAGGGCTGGATACATTTGCATTTAGGCGTCCAGACATCGTGGAACAGTTGGACATATATGAGATCGATCATCCTGCCACACAACAATTCAAACAACAGCGCATCGCAGAAATGGGATGGGAGCATCCAGCAAGTTTGCATTTCATCCCCATCGACTTTACCACTGAGGATTTGAAAACAGTACTCTCTAGTTCAGACTCATTTGACCAGCATGTTAGAAGCTTCTTTAGTTGGCTCGGTGTCACATATTACTTGACCAGAGACGATGTGTTCACCACTTTACGTTCTGTCGCCGATATCGCCCCAGCGGGCAGCAGAATCGTTTTCGATTATTCGAGCATAGATGCATTCATTCCTGAAAAATCGTCTCCACGAATGAAGGAAAGACTGGAGTTTTTCAGGAGCATAGGCGAGCCAATGATTACAGGTTTTAATTCTCTTACGTTGGCGGATGACATCGCTAGTTTAGGGTTGAATCTTCAGGAGAACCTGAGATTGTTAGATGTCAAAGAACGGTACTACCAAGGGCACACGGATGATCGACATGCTCAGGAGTATGAGTACATAGCATATGCGGATATTAGCCAGGGTCCTTTGAACAGAAGAGTGACTCTAGCTTAATCAGGCATATAAAAAATTGAAAGGGTTTCCTCCAACGAATCACTAGAATCGATTTTTAAATTTTCACTTACTGACTGAGCCCCCGATTCATATTCGGGCGGGCCCATCATCCACATTCAATTCGCTTTCTCGTAACAAGCGGAACCATATACCTGATGTTGTAAATCGTATTGCATAATGAAAGTTGGGTACCGTGCGCTAGGGATTTTTACTACGGTATGGACCATCATAGTCATCATCCTCGCGGTCCTCATGGTCCTTCCTGTAGTTCCTAAGGCGGTGGACATCCAACCCCCTCCGCCGGACAGCTGGTCTTCGACGATCACCAATGATACGGTCACATTGAAGAACAATCTCACCGCTCGCGACAACAACCTATTCCCCACCGAAGTCTCCCTCGTGATCGAGCTCTTCAACGACAACGGGAACGTTCTGGCCAAGTTCACCGCCAATAGAACGACCATCCAACCAGGCGGTACGGCGCAGATACCGGTCACCTTGGAGATCAACCGAACGAGCATTGACTCCACGAAGCTAAGGTCGGTAATCTTCAACGGGACCAATTTCAAAGCCCTGCTCTACTTCAATTCAAAGTCCCTGCTCAATTTCCAGGTCTCGGCCGGCATCAATGCGAGTATTTCGGTGGGTCCGCTCATCAACCGAGCTGAATACGACCTTAACCGGTCGGTGCTCGAGCAGGTCGGCAACAACAATACTCTCAGCATCCCCTATACCTTGAACTCCTCCTCGATCCTGAGTGATCGCAATATCACCATCAACGGAACGGTGAGCAACGACACCCAGGTGCTGGGGACCATCAATGACACCATCGTCCTCGGGCAAGCCGTCCAGGGCAGCCTCGACTTCAACCTGACTAACGAAGCTTACACCCATCTGAGCACCTCCCCCGACCACCTGATATTGAACGTGACCGTTGGCATTGGCGATCTGACCTGGAATTACCAGGTCGAGCGCGATTGGCAACCTCCGTCGAGCGGGTGAGGGCGATGGAGAACGAAGGTCCGACCAGTGCCCCTGATTCCCTGAGAAAACGCATCACCGGGTTGGGTTTGACCCAAGGCACGGTGAAAGGGGCGTTGTTTACCGCAGCCACCCGGTTGATGATGTTCGTCGTGGTGCCCGTCCTGATCCTGACCATCTTCTTGTCGTGGGCACAAGGTCACCAGGGGAGCGGCCCTCTCATCCCCGGCCTGGAGGAGATGCGCACGATGGTGCTCATCTTTGGTCTGGTGCTGGTAGTGGTATCGTTCGTCTGGGGATACTATCCACGATCGAGCAAGGCCCGGCTCTATTCCGGCGTCATCGGATGCGGCGTTCTGATCGTCTACGGGTATGCCGTTCTGCTCACTGGCGGACTTAGCAACGTCCTGGAAGCGATGGGGTGGGTCTTGCCGCCCCTGGTGGCATTCGGTATCGTCTGCTACCTCGCCGTGCGGTGCGCTTTCAAGTTCGATCGCGATTATCTGTACTTCCGCACCGTCCAGATCAGAACTGGGCAAGAGGTCTCTATCTTTAAGCCCGCCCTTGGCCGAGGGGAGTTCGATCGCCGCCTGGGAAATCCTAGCGCCGCAGCCTCGACGGCGGGTGCGTTGGTCTACCGCCCGTTGGTGCGGTGGGCCCTGATCTTCCTCCTGCTTTTGTTCCTCCTCTCAGTGATCGGCTTTGGCAAGACGGCATCGGAGGCGACGTATCTCAATGTGCTCGGCAACATCTGCGCTGTCATTCTCCTCATGGGCATCCCCATGACCGCTCTGGCCTGGCTCAAAGGGTTCTACCCCAAGGGGTCCATTTCCCGGGCCACCTTCGACATCTCCCTTTCAGTGATGACCGTCCTCATGATCTTCCTCATCTTCGCTGCTACTGGATTGCCGGAGGCTGCCAGAGCAGCGAGCACCAACTTTCCTCTGGCACCGATAGGTATCGCTCTGGTCCTATGGGCGTCGATCGATGTACTGCGGGCCATCGGGGCGTTCAGGGATGAAAGGAGGCCTTGGAAGAGGCGCATTGGCTACGAAGTACCAGTGAAGAAGAGAAAATGGCGGGTCGGCCCCGAGTCCTCATTCTACGACTTCACCCCCGATATCGGCAAGACCAGCAGGGGGCTTATGCACGCCCAGAGAACTTTCTTCTGGACGGTCGCCCTGCCTGAGATACTCATTCTCCTTCTTCTGGGAGCGGCGAGGGCCGGAGGTAACACCTCAGGACCATTATTCGATGCCATGGTCAACGTCGTATACGTCCTTCCGATCTACGGGCTGATCCTTTCGCTCATCTCTTTCGGACGGGGGTTCTATCCAGCCGGCAGTCTCGGAAGGATGTTCATCGGCCTGCTGTATGTCCCTGGCCTCTTCCTCTACGTGTTCGGCACCTTCCTAACACCCGCTGTAGAGAACGCCCTCAGGGGCCGCGGCCTGATAGTCCCTTTCGATCTGTTGGCCACTCTTGTGATCATCTCCATCCTGTTCGTCGGCTTCCTGCAGGTGGCCGAGATGGCAGATGCCCGGAGAGCGTGGAAACTTTCTGTAGGGAAGCAGACGAAACCGCTCAAGCACATCGAGAGAATGACCCGCCTGCAGGAGTTTCGATTTCGGTTCGGTAGCGTGTATCAAGGATCAAGATGGGCACGCAAGGGCATGGTCCGGTACCTATACTACACCACAATAATACTCATCATCTTGATCACGGTCATAGGCAGCCTCGCGCTCGCACTGGCAGGCTTCGATCTCTCCCCCCTGGAGCCCCGTCTCAGACAGACATATCTGGTCGTGATCATCGTCGCCATACCCCTGGCTATGGTGAGAGCGTTCTACGGCTTCTATCCCGCCGGATCCACCTCCAAGCTGACGTGTGGCCTTCTCGTGGCCTTGGTGGGGGCCACCTATACCTACCTCGCCCTACAGGGAGGTACCTTGGCCAAGGGCGCGGGCATAGGCTCGGTCTCCGCCGGCATCTCGGTGGATTTGACCACTATCCTCCTCGGTTTCCTCATCGGCTGGGTGTTGTACTCGTTGACCGTGATCGCTCAGTATTTGAGCTACCGTAAGGCATGGATCGCCAGCGGCTACCAACCGGTCGCTGCCGAAGATGTGGCGGCCAAGAAACGGGAGGAGAAGATGCTGGAAAGGGAAGAGATGCGGATGAAGAAGGCGACCGATAGGGGCATCTCGGTAGCTGAGCTGGAGAGCGAGGAAGCACCCGATCAAGAGGCAGAAGTGGAGGAGGAGATCAAGCGCGAGATCGGCGAGGACGCTCTGCACACCACTAAGGGCGCTGGCGCAAGCAAAAAAGAGTAAGCTGTGTCGGGGCATCTAACAGCCCATGGGAAAGCCACCGTCGACTTTAGTGACCTCCTCGCATCAAAGGAGATGTTCATGAGACCTCTCCGCATATTCAACCCCTGGGCCGTCATCCTCGCAGACGAGGACCAGCTTGCATCGGGCGGCCCTTGGAGGTAAGTACCTTGGTTTGGTCACACATCACCTTAGCTCAATCATTGGAACTATGGCCGTCCAGCTCTAACTGTATCAGGCACCGAATCGTTCCTTTCTCGAGCTGCCATTTCTAACCCCCCAGTGTAACGTCCTGCTCCTGGAACCACTTCAGGGCCGCCAAGGCATGGTCATCTTGGTAATCGGGCCACAGTTCATCGATGACGTACATATCCGAATAGACGGACTGGGCCGGCAGAAATCCGCTCAATCGCCTTCTTCCACCCCATCTGAGGATAAGGTCGATACGAGACACTTCAGAAGAACCGAGCCTGCTGATGATCCCATCGTCTGCCGTTCCATTTGATCTGAATTGCTCGAGGTCCCATTGCCAGCTGTAATTTACAAGAATATTGGCCTTCAGCGATCCACGACCAAAGACGGTTCTCTTGGTCAATGGCAGGAGCTCTGAAGGGAACATCGGGGAGCTCGTGTTTCCAATGATCATCAATGCCAAGTCCTTATCATGTAACTGGTCAACGGCCTGGACCAATATTCCTTGGAAGGCCTTCCTCTGGACCTCGGGCCTCTTGGTGTTATCCTGAGTGAACCCATAGAAGGTTATCTCCTTCACCCCCAAGCTCATGCACAAATTGCATAGCCTGAAACCAGGTTCAAGACCGAATTGGTAACCCTCGTGCTTTTCCATACCCCTCTTGACGGCCCACCGCCTGTTGCCATCGGGGATTACACCTATGTGACGAGGAATTCTGGAAAGGTGAAGATGTTCCTCACCTTTCCTAATCTTTCCGATAACTGCTTGGGCATCCCCCTTATCACCCATCATCACGTCTCATGTGATTTTCCAACGAGGGATAGAAGTAGTTTTCGTCAATGATCCTCGGTGGGATGAAGGGACCTCCTTCACCGGCATAAATGATATGCTCAGTTCTGTATATGGCTATGAATGGTTTCACTCTGCCGGAAAGGAGGCATTGTCATATCTCCACCCCATGAGTAATAAAACAATGGAGAGCCCTTTTTGCTGGAGCAAATTCACCGAAAAACAGAACAACAGGGAGCGAGAGCACGGGCCAGTGGGTATTCCTATAGCACCTGTCCGCAGTCCAGTCAGCAAGGAGGCGCGTTCTTCCCCAGACCGGTGTTTGTCACTGCGCGTTCACGATATGGGCTGGTTTATCTGGCCAGGGGATTAGTGCCAGACTCAGTGTTCTTTTGCGCATACTATGATTATCTAGCGAGATAATGATAAATACCGATTGGTTCAACGTCGACCTTCATGGCCGAAGGATTGCAGTTCACATGTCCGGTGTGCGGCTGGAGCGTAACCACACCGAAGGGAGAAGAGGACCTGAACAAGCATGTTGGGATGCACCATGAGGACTACCATGCTGACATGGAGATGACCCCCGAGCAGGCCAGGAGCCTTGTAAGGAGGGTCAATATGCCGGAACCAATGGGGAGGATGTGAGGTAGCGCACGCATCCTCTTTTTTCTAATTCCTTAACCCGATTTGCTGCCGGCCCCTGCCGACTTCTCTGAACCAGTTTCATTGGCGATAGTCTTCCGCCCCCACTCGCCTGCGACGACCATCAGGAGGACCAGGGATACGATTGCCACGATCATGACCGTGACCGCTACAAGGGGCCGATCGATGAAATTGACTCCAGAGATCAGGATGCCGGCTGAGATGTTACGGTTCGCGGTACTGAGCCCAAACACCCGCTTTGTGCTCCTATCCCGTCCCCCGGAGAGGTACCCGACCACCAGTGCGATCACTGCAAAGATTATTGAGAATCCGATGGCGCCGGTCCCGAAGGTGCTGACAATTTCGCTCCAGTAGAGGGCAAAGACCAGGAAGAGCAAGAGAAAGATGCTCAGCGTATTGACCGGGACCAACAACTTCGCGGCGTGCTCCGCGAACGATTCGTAACGGATCCTGACCAACAATCCGATGATGAGCGGGATGAGCATGAGAAAGATCAGCGGCCTGGCAATATCCCATGCGTTGACCGTGACACCTGGAATAGCCAGCGGGAGCATGGTCGGCAGCACGATTATGGTCGCCACCATGAGCAAGGTCATGACGCCAACCCCCATGGCGATGTCTCCCTTGGCATGTTGAACGATCATGGGGATGAACGGAGCACCCGATGCGAACGCAAGGATCGTGATGCCCAATTGGATATCTTCCGGCAACTGGACAATATAGGTGAGGGAGATGATGATCGCCGGGACGATAACGAAGTTCGCCACCAGTATCAGAACGTCCAATCTCCAATTCCTCAAGGTCTTGGTGATCCCAGCAGGGGTCAGCTTGAGCCCCATGACGAGCATTGTTCCCACCACGAAGACCAAGGCGAATACCGTGAGCAGTATCTCCCCGAGATCGGCCATATTTCCTTCGAAATAATACTTCAGCAGGGCGTACTTAATCGTATTCCAGAGCTAGAACGTGACCGCCATTCGTCACGAGTCGCCGGCCATAATGGCGCGATGAAGTCGCGGTTGTGCTCGGATGCCCTTCCGTTGACGACCGCGACCGCG
>Ga0183100_1000956_pt1 | contig 16877 bp, 13 predicted proteins | sample Biomet2_FD_127789 | JGI IMG/M metagenome (GOLD analysis project Ga0183100, IMG submission 127789) | Microbial communities from bioreactor (seeded with anoxic lake sediment) at LBNL, California, USA - Biofuel metagenome 2 | ecosystem: Engineered > Bioreactor > Anaerobic > Unclassified ...
TCATTTTTAGTTCGTCTGTGACAATCGGTTTGAATGTCAGCTTGTTATATTTATTCAACTCGGTTCCGTAAGCACTTGTGGCTTCTACTTCCTTCCAGTCGTTCCCTGATTTGTACAGGAGTTTCCAGGATTCCGGTGCCTTGTAGATAACATCGTAATGCTCGAAGGCCAGCCAATAGACTTCGACACTGGAAATGTGTTCAGGTTGGTTGAATTTGTAGCCGGCCTCTTCCTGCGTGCCGGCTTTCAGCCACCAGTAGTGGTAGGGCGTATTGATATCGGCAGAAGAAGTCGGTTCAAACTGATCATTGATTCCCCAGACACCGACTGGCCAGGCTTTGGAAGCTAGCGTCGGTGCCGGTTTGATAATGGCGCGGTCTACCGTTTCCGGCGTCCAGACAACCAGTTGGTCTTCTCCTCGGTTGTTCCAGGTGGAATAGGGGATGGCTTTAAACGGAACGGTTTTCTCAGATACGGCTCCGGTCAGGGAATCCTTCAGCACTTCAATAGCCTTGCCTTCCAGAACAACGACGCCATTCAGCAATTGAGGGTCGTAATGGGAACTGATGGCGACATTGCGCGGAATCGCCAGGTTGAAGATGAACTCACTTTGCTGGTCTTTGCCTTCGAGCGCATAGACGATGGGACCCCGTTCAAGGCACAGCAGGCCTTTGTCATAGTAGACGGAGTCGTTGGCTTTCACTCGCCTGACCGGCATATCCATGTGCAACGTAATGATGTCGCCGGCTTTCCAGGTCCGTTCAAGAACGGCGTATCCGGATTCAACGGCTGGTTTCTGCGGTATCCTGTTGACAGCAATCGTAACAGTGGGGGTTGTGCCATCCACATAGGTGTACAGATCTGAAGGGACCGGCCGGTTTTTTGCCCAGCCGGGAATACGCAACAGCACTGTGAATGTTGATTTTTTTGCAGGACTGATGTTGATCTGCACCTCACCGTCCCAGGGATAATTAGTTTGTTGTGCCAGGGCCACGTTTGTGTTGCCTAGCTTGACATCCGAATGACCCTGGACAAAGAGATTGATGTAAAGGCTCTGTTGTCTGGTGGCAAAACCGTAGCCCGGCACGGAAGCCACGAAACGGGTGATGTTGCCGGGACAGCAGGCGCAACCAAACCAGGGGGCCCGTTGTTGCCCGCCATTGGATGCCAGCGGATTGTCATAGAAAAACTTGTCGCCGCTTAGTGACACACCCGCAATGAGCGCATTGTACAAGGTCCGTTCGAGCACATCGATGTATTTGGCGTCGCCTGTTGCCAGGAAAAGCCGCTGGTTCCAGTAAACGTTGGCGATGGAAGCGCAGGTTTCGCAATAATCATTGAAGTTGTTGAGCTCGTAATTCGGACCGAACCCTTCTCCCTGGGCGCGCGAACCGACGCCTCCGGTGATGTAGAATTTTTTTCCGACTTCATTTGCCCAAATGCGCTCGACAGCTCCTAGAAGCTGCTTATCCTGTTGCATGGCTGCCACATCAGTCGCACCTGAAAACAGGTAGCCTGCACGGACAGCGTGTCCCACGATTTCATCCTGATCTATGATGGGTTTATGATCCTGGCTGTATGGACTAAGTCTGTGCCCGTCTGTTCCGCGGCCTGTTTCATCGATAAAATACCGGGCCAGGTCCAGATACCGTTTTGTTCCGGTCACTTTATACAGTTTTACCAGAGCCATTTCGACAATCGGGTGTCCTGAAGGTACATGCTTTTGGTTCTCGCCAGGTCCGAAAACCGTGCAGATGAGGTCGGCATTTTTAATGGCGACGTTCAACAGTGCCCGTTTGCCTGTTGCTTTATAATGAGCTACGGCTGCTTCATACAAATGGCCGCAATTGTACAGTTCATGACTGTTGATCCGTTCCCATTTGGCATGGCCCCACCAACCGGACAAGCGGTAACACTTGTTGGTGACACAGGTGGTCAGGTAACCGTCAGGTTCCTGAGCGGCGGCTATCAGCGTGATGACACTGTCCAGGTAAGCATCCAGTTTCGGATCGTAATGGACGGCCAGAGAATAGGAGGCTCCTTCGATGATTTTGTACGGATCGGTGTCATCAAACGGAAAATCGCCTTTCTGCTCGCCTTTCATCTGCCCGCCGGCTATGGCAAAGTTGTCGAAGCGGCCGTTGATCTCACATTGGTGAAATGCCGACGGAATGGAAACCGTCCGGTTGATTTCCATTCTGGGCAGCCAGAAGTTATCGGAAAAATGGACAGCCGTAAACGGTACTTCCTGAATTTCGCCGGGTTTGACACTAGCCGGTCCGGCAGCAGGGCTGGCCTCTGCCGTCTGAAAATGGAAAGTGAAAAAAACCGTTAAACAACCGGTTAACAATAATAGACAGGTATTGCCTTTGCAACACGACGCGAAATGATTCATACGTAAGATGGGCGTTGGTATAGGTTTTAATTGATTTTTTTCAGTCTTAAAAATAAGCTTTCATGGGCGTCCAGAATGGTTTTGAGTGGCTTTTGAGTGGTCCCGGTTTTTTGTTTGCCCCAGACATCCTGGATTTTATAGGGCGTTTTGGCGACATAGAAGCTACCGTGCTCGAAGCCCTCGTCATAAACGGTATAGGCGTTCCAGTCGTAATTGAGTTCGGCTGGTTTATTACTCCGGTTGACAAACAGAAAAGCGACCTCTCCGCCGGAAAGAGGCTTGACCAAGATATCGATGCCGTTGAGTGTCAGATACCTGAATGCCGAGTGTCCGAGCGTATCCTGATCGATGGCCAGCGCTCCGGCATTGCACAGAATATCTTTAGTGAGCGGCTCCATTTGGCGAAGGTCGTTTCCTGCTATCAACGGGGCAGCCATCATGCACCAGATAGCCATGTGCGACCGGTATTCGGTTTCTGTCTGGTTCCCGTTGCCGATCTCCAGCATTTCAAGGTCGTTCCAATGCCCCGGGCCTGCAGCACCATAAATTTCCATCGCTTTGTCCAGTATCTGCAAAACGCCTACGCCACCCCAGTTGAAACTGCAATCGAAGCAATCGCGGATGTCGGGCGTAATGCGCCATAACTGTCCGATGCCTTTGGCCCATTCCCAGGGTTTGCTTTCGCCCCATTCGCAGATGCTCAGTACGATCGGGCGGCCGCAGGCTTTCAGCGCGTCGCTCATGGTTTGATAAGCTGCCTTGGCATTCTGGCCTTCATCATAGCACCAGTCGTATTTGAGGTAATCGACACCCCATCTGGCATATTGCAACGCATCCTGAAACTGGTATCCACGGCTGCCCGGACGCCCCTGACAGGTTTTGCTGCCGGCGCAGGAATACAAGCCGAACTTCAAACCTTTGGAATGGATATAGTCAGCCAACGCCTTCATGCCATTCGGAAAACGATCTTTGTCGGCCAGGATGTTTCCGTTTTCATCGCGCCCTACCTGCCAGCAATCATCGATCACGATGTAGTTGTAACCAGCGTCTTTCATACCTGAAGAAACCATGGCATCTGCCATTTCCTTGATGAGGCTTTCGCTGATGTTGCAGCCGAATTTGTTCCAGCTATTCCAGCCCATGGGCGGTGTTTTAGCCAACTGGTCGAATCCTGCTGTCTGAGCTTGGATGAAATTGGCCAAAAGGAATAAAACGAGTATCAGTGAGGTTCGTTTCATGTTAATCAACGATGAGGTGTTCGTATAAGTGGATAATAAAGGATAAAAGTACTGTTTTTGAGGTGAGCAAGAACTAACCAATACAAAAGACGGCAATAAAAGCGTCTGCCCGTGCAATTATTTTCCAAAAGGATGCTACAATTTTCCATAGACTTTTAAAATTGAAAAAAGCTGCTGGGAGAGTCTAAAAATTTCCGATATTTACGCAACCAGAATAGCTGATACCTATGAAACACGTTTTTAAAAGATCGTTGATCCTTTGTTTGCTCGTTTTCGTTTCAATGACTGATTCCAGGGCAGTCGATCTGACTTTCCGGCAATATCAGGTTGAAAACGGACTTTCTTCCAACACGGTCTATACCCTTATTCAGGATTCCAAAGGCTTTATCTGGATGGGAACCGAAGATGGTCTGAACCGGTTCGACGGCTACGAATTCCGTATTTTCCGCAACAACAGCAGGGAACCGGCTTCCATTATCAGCAACCATATTTATAAATTGTTTGAAGATGCCGAAGGGCTTTTATGGATAGGAACCGAAAAGGGCGTCTGTACGTATGATACCCGTACTGAAAAAATCAGTCAGATGCATCAGACAACCAAAAACGGGGAGACCATCAACGGTAGAGTTCAGTCCATTCTGGAAGATAAAACCGGACGGATCTGGTTTAGTACGTATGAACAAGGTGTTTTCCGGTTGAATAAAAAAACAGGTTCCCTAAGGCATTATTCCTTTGATAATTTCCGTCATTCTATTTCCAGAAATACATTCGTCACTTGTCTTTATATGGACAAAGACGGTGATTGCTGGGTCTCAGCCAACAATACAAAACATCACCTTTACAAGCTGGACAAAAAAACCGGCCGCTTTGTTCCGGCTTTTCCGCATGCCGATCCGGATGTGCTGGCCAAACTTGATTGTTACAGTATAACCGAAGACTCGTTTGGGAATCTATGGGTGGGAACCTGGGAAAATGGACTGTTTGCCATCAACAAGAAGGATGGCACATTGATTCCATTTTTGCAGGAGTACGCAAAAAAAGAGCTGCTGCACATACACACCGTCATGGAATACGAACCAGGAAAATTGATGATCGGAGCGGACGGCGGGCTAAGATATTATTCCATTGTGCAGGCTGCCGATGGAAGACAGCAATTGCTCCGGATTGAAAAAGGCTCTTTGTCCAGTAATTTTGTGTATACGATTTGCCGGGACAGGGAAGGAGGACTTTGGATTGGGACCTATTATGGCGGTGTGTATTATTCGTCTCCCAATCAGCATTCGTTCAAACAATATGTGCATCGTCCGGCTGCCAATTCCATCAGCGGCAATGTGATCAGCACCATGTGTGAAGATGCTTCCGGCAATTTGTGGATCGGTACCGATGACGCAGGATTGAACTATTTCAATACGAAAACACAACGATTTACCAATATTCAAACGGGGCCGAACCGGTTGTCGTTCCACAACATTCATGGTTTGTGTCTGGATGGGGATGATCTTTGGATAGGAACCTACACCGGCGGGTTGAACGTAATGAATACCCGTACCGGCAAGATGCGCTATTATGTTTCCAGTGTATCGGACAAACAGACATTGGATATGAACAGCATTTACGCCATTTTCAGGGACTCCCGCGGAACCATGTGGGTAGGAACCATGTGGGGCATTAACCGGTATAACCGGTCGACTGATGATTTTAGCCGGGTGATCCGGACGAATGCTGTTGTGGTCGACATCCTGCAGAAAGGCAGTCTGATTTATTTCGCCACTCAGGGGAAAGGTCTTTATACGTTCAATCAACAAACGGGTGTCTGGAAACATTATCCGTTTGATGTGACCAATCCTTCTTCCATACTGAGCGATGATGTTTCGTGTTTATGCCTGGATGCTTCCGGACGGTTGTGGGTAGGAACAAATAGTGGCATTTGCCGCTATGAGGAGAAAACCAGACGGTTTATCCCTGTTCCGGTTTCATTTCCCAGTAACAACATCAGTTACATGACGGCTGTCGGCGGTTATCTCTGGATCACTACCACCAAAGGGCTGATCCGGTTTGATCCGAACACCCTTCATTTCAGGGTGTTCACGAAGGGAGACGGATTACTGAGCGACCAGTTTACGCTGATGTCAGGTTGCCTCACGCGTTCCGGAATGATCTATGCCGGTACCGCCAGCGGCATGAATGCATTTGATCCTGCCCGTATTTACAACAATCCTTATGTGCCGCAGGTGGCCATCACCGACTTTCAACTGTTTAACCAATCCGTATCACTTTCGGATTACCTGAAGATCGACAGGCACGGCGTCCGGACCATCACATTGCCCTACAACAAAAACGGATTCAGCCTGGTCTTTTCCGCACTAAGCTATTTTGCGCCTGAGAAAAATGAATATGCTTACAAACTGGAAGGCTTTGACGAAGGTTGGAACAGGGTTGGTAATCAACGGAAGGTGACGTATACGAACTTGTCTCCCGGTACTTATTGTTTCAAGGTGAAAGCTTCCAACAACGATGGCCTCTGGAACGATACAGGCTTGTCTGTCAATATTGTTTTGACGCCTCCCATTTGGCGAAGCAATCTGTTCCTGGTCTTGTATGTCCTGCTATTGATACTGGCTGTCCGTCAACTGTTCAAGGTCTTTAGAAAACGGCAGGAGGCCAAACAGAATGAACGGATCGAAAAAATGAAAGCCGAACAGGAGAAAGCCGTTTATTCAGCCAAGATTAATTTCTTTACGTCCATTGCGCATGAGATCCGGACGCCTGTGAGCCTGATCATGGGACCTATCGAACAATTGACCAAACCATCGGGCAATTTGTCTGAAAGTGCCCGTGAAGACCTGAACATCATTGAACGGAATGCCCAACGGCTGCTGTTTTTGGTTAATCAACTGCTCGATTTCCGGAAAATCGAACGGGAATCTGTCCAGGTATCGTTGATGGAAGCAAACGTAACTGACTTGCTTCGAAGCATTTCGGAACGTTTTAAACCATTTTTCAGCCAGAAAAATATTCGGTTCGATTTTGTCAGTGATGATGAGCTTTTCCATACGAAAGTCGATGTGGAAAACCTGACCAAAGTGGTAAGCAATTTGCTGAATAACGCTTCCAAATATTCGAAGGATCTGGTGGAACTTGCCTTATACAGCCAGCAAGTAGCAGGTCGCTTTGAAGTACGTGTGACCGATAATGGAGCAGGCATTCCACCGCAGGAACAGGAAAATATTTTTAAGCCGTTCTATCAGGTCCCCGGCGGCAACAAACCAGGAACCGGCATCGGCCTGTATCTGGTTAAAACAGTAGTTGATGCGCTCGGTGGTTCTGTCAAGGTAGAAAGTATACCAGGAAACGGTTCTGTCTTTTCTGTTTTTCTGCCGTATGAGGAACCAGAGGCTGCATCAGACGCTTCTCAAACGGCCGAAACGCTCGAACAACAGCCTGAGAAAGAACCGGATACCGATATGACCGAGGAGGCGACCAAAGTCGTTCCGGACGACGAAAAGCCGGTTTTGCTGATCGTTGAAGACAACGTCGATATGCAGCAATTCCTGTGGAAGAACTTTACGACTCTTTATACTGTTCTGCTAGCCGGAGACGGCGTGGAAGGCATCAAAGTCCTGGAAAAAAACGAAGTCAATCTGATCATTAGTGACATTATGATGCCCAACATGGATGGCATCGAATTTTGCCGGCAGATCAAATCGAGTTTCCTTTGGAATCATTTACCTGTTATTCTGCTGACTGCCAAAACCAACCTGTCGACCAAGATCGAGGCCATGGAAACGGGCGCTGATGCGTATGTGGAAAAACCATTTTCAATGACCTACCTGGCTGCTCAGGTCAAAAATCTGCTGGATTCCCGAAAAGCCTTGCAGGCCCGATTTATTGAAAAGCCGTTTGTCTCGCTCAAAAGTATGGCTGGAAATAAGGCAGACGAGGAATTTCTGCTGAAAGTGACGGAGGTGATCGAGAAAAATATCTCGAATGTCGACTTTTCGGTCGAACAACTATCCGAAGCGCTTTGTGTGAGCAATTCCAGTTTGTATGCCAAAATCAGGACCTTGTCCGGCATCACGCCCAACAAGCTATTGTTGCTCGTCCGGCTTAAAAAGGCTGCCGAGTTGCTCAGCTCAAACGATTACCGGGTGAATGAAGTCTGCTACATGGTCGGATTTAACAATCCGTCCTATTTTGCCAAATGTTTCCACAAACAATTCGGAGTCTTACCTAAAGATTTCAGAGCCACGCAACAATAGCAGCATGTTGAAGGCACATTGAGATGGGTGGTTTGTCGCTCGTTACAGATCAAAAGCAATAAATCAGCTCAATTATTTCTTTTATGGAACAACTTGAAGAGGGCGTCATACCAGTGATCCCCGTCACCTTTATGTCTCCAGTCTTCCGGCAGCTGGATGTAATACATCTGCCCTAGAATCTCGCGTTGGCGCATCCTGATGTAACGGGATGGGTGCTGGGAGTTGAACCGGCGCGGATTAGGCAAGGTGGCTGCAATGAGTGCCGCCTGCGACCGGGTTAGCTCTTCGGCTGTCTTATGGAAATGATGCCTGGCAACGGCTTCAGCACCATACAAGCCTTTACCTGTTTCCATGCTGTTCAGGTACACTTCCAGAATGCGGTCTTTGCTCCAGAAGGCCTCGATGAGTACGGTAAAGTAGACTTCAAGCCCTTTACGGACCCAGGAAGACTGGGGCCACAAAAAGACATTCTTGGCCGTTTGCTGGGAGATAGTGCTGGCGCCTCTCGGACGTCTGCGTCTGGTGTTTTCAATGGCAGCCTGTTTGATCTGCCCGACATCAAACCCCCAGTGATCGTAAAAGCGTTGGTCTTCGGAGGCGATGACGGCTCGTCTCAAATTGACGGAAATATGTTTTCTGGAAACCCAGTCGTGGCAAAATACAGGTTTTTCCCCTTCACTTTTTTGTTCAATGAGCCGGATCACCATGAGTGGCGTGATCGGAACAGGAACGAAGCCATACACAATCACGGCCAGAATCGAAGAGAGGAAAAAGAAGAGGACTAATCGTTTAATAAAAGCGCCGACAGATCTGATTCTCATAATCTAAGCTCGTTTGTGTTGGATTGTTGTGCAAAATTAACGAAAGACCGACGTTTTACAAACAGATTTAATCCAGAAGTTCCTGGTTGAACTCGAATTTTTTCAACAAATCGCTATTCCTTGAAATCCACTCCTCCATGTTTTTAACTTGTTTGACAAGCACTCTTTCCGACAGATTTTTCTGATGGGTAAACAGATTGGGACCAACTTGCTCCAAACCACTCTCAAGTAACAGGCCAACGACGGATTCTTCCCAATTTTTATCGTGACTGAACCATTTCAATGAGGTCTTTTCGTCTTGTTCTACCAGTGTCACCACGTTACGGGACAGACTGCCTGGCTCGATTTCCATACCATCATATTGTAAGGCCAGGCTCAGCATTGGTTTGCTATCAGCGTCGATATTTATAGCTAGGACGGCTTTCTTTTGGGGCTTGATTTCCTGGATGTCAAATCCTTCGGCGATAACTTCGCCGTTTTCAAGACAACTGCTAATGAACGTCCTGATGTATGTCTTTTCATAGGAAATAGGTACTTTAATTTCTTCTTTCGTGAGAAATGGCATCAGTTTCTTAAGGTCAATGTTTTCAAAGGCAAGTAATCGGTCGTTGATCAGCAGTGTGGCCGGAGAGCTGCTGAGTATCAATGGCTTTTTCCGGTACAGGTCTACGCTCATGTCATCGCTTTGTACCTGAATGGAATAATGAATGCAAGCCTTCTCTTCATCTTTCCTGAATTGGTAAATCACTTCGGGCGTTTTGGCCGGTAAGGCAATCAGATCGGACTTGTATAGATTACGGCAGGTAATTTCCCTTCGAATGTAGAATGGTAGTTGTGCGCTGGCCAGTAATATCGCCATCTTGTGTTGACAGTCTTCAACAAAGGGGCGTATGGTAGAAGCGATCGTTTCAGGTTTCATTTTATTATGAAAGGATGCGACTGATTTTTCTTTTGAGAACCTGACCATGAGGTTCGCATCTGACATTTCCCCGGAAAGAAGGACAATCTGTTGAGTCGCTTCATTCAATTGAGAAAAAACGGAGGATTTGCTGTCTGCAAATTCCAGAATTTCCAACGTGCCATATTCATTTTCCTGAACGAGAACGGGTTGCAGGACATTTCCCCAAAGAAGGTGTTTGGTTAGAGTGAGAACTATTTTTTCAGTCATACGTTTTAAACTTGATGCAACTTTTTTTATACAAGTGTCAGCTATTGGAAGGATGCATCAACCCCTTCCAACGACTGTTTTTTACATGATCAGATCTGGGACAGACGTTTTGTCAAAGCATGCCCGTATCGAGACTGATGACCGGAACTGGTCGTTAAAAGCACCATATTCCGGTATTCAACTGCGTAAATTGACTCGTTCTTGTTGCTTTCCGATGCCTTGTTGCATCGTGTACATAATCATTCTTCTCTGAATGCGCAACGTGCTTTCAAAGAGAGTAGCTGAATGGAATTAGCTTATAACATCAGGATTGTCAGAAGTTTATCTGGAACTGTCTGATATGTCAACTGTCGAGACTTTGACCATTTCGGATGGTGCAAAGATACGAATAGAAGCCGTTATTTTTTGTATTTTTGGCTTTTTCGTCAACTATTTTTTTTCATCTGTTCAGATCAGCGCTCCTTGACGTGAGTGACAGATTCATGCCGGTCATCGTTTTGAAATGACCTGATTGGCCTGAAAAGTCCTGGCTGCCAGCAACAGTTTGATAAATGCCTGAGCACTGTATTTTTGATAACTGTCTTTGAGTAGTAGTAACGATGCATGCATATTGATGTTTTGATCGGCAATTGGAATGGCTTTCAGCGTTTCCATACCATAAATGGATGCTTTTGACAGGACAGTGGCCCAATAACCGGTTTCGGCAAATTGCAACAAAGTATTCACATCGTTGAGTTCAACTCGAGGAATTAGCTGGAGGTAATTCATTTTGAGAATGTAGTTCAACGTTTCCCGGGCAGTTAGTCCGGCTGAAGGCAGGATCAAGGGATAGTTTTTAAGAGTGCTGAGAGATATTTTTTTCTGGCTGGCCAACGGATGATGGGGCGCGATGACCACACACAGTTCCGAGTCAAACAACGTGGTTGCTTCAATCTGTGAATCTTCGGCCAATGGTTTGTAGGTCAGGACGAAATCTACTTGCTTTTCTTTCAGCATTTCTTTGAGGTGGATGGCAGAACGATAGACGATTTCCAGTTTGATGTCCGGATATTGCCGGGAAAATTCGGTCACTGTATTGGTTAGCATATGGCTCAGGCTATAGGTTACACCGATCTTTAACGAACCGGTTTTGATGTTCTGTAAGTCCTTGAGCCGTTGGATACCGTAGGCAGCATCGCTCAATGTCTGTTTGGCATAAGGCAGAAAGGTCTGGCCGGCTTCTGTCAGAAAGACACGCTTGCCCTTCCGGTCGAACAATCTGATGTCCAATTCGTCTTCAAGCTGTTTGATCTGCTGTGACAGCGTGCTTTGAGTAATAAACAAATCTTTGGCCGCCTGTGAAAAATTTTGCAATTCGGCCGACCGGACAAAGTACTTGAGTTGTCTGAGTTCCATGTTTTCTAAATCGGTTTTATCGATAAGTGATATAGAATCTTTCCCGATTGCAAATATAACAACTAGCTGGATAAGCCCATATCTTTGCACCAGGAAAAGTTCTTACGCACAGATTACTCTTACAGGTTTTCAACAGTCAACTGTGTCAATCATCAAATAAAGGTTCATCCATGGCTGAAATTGATCTTCATCACCAGCTAAAAGAAGTTTCAAGATTTCTCATCGATTATGCGGCGAGTTCGATGTCTGTCGGTATGCAGACATCCCGTGTCGTTCGTAATTCAGAACGGATTGCGGCAGCCTGGGGGTTTTGCTGTGATGCGAGTATCTTCAGGAATTCGTTTATTATCACGCTTTGGGATTCCAGCAGAGACCATTCCTACAGCAGCGTCGGCAACATTATGTCTCTAGGGTTGAATTTTCAGATCAATGCGGCTTTATGCCGGTTGAGCTGGGAAATTTTCGATCAGCAGTTGCCCTTGCAGCAAGCGAAAGACAAGTATCTGGCCATTGTCCGGACGCCCAGGGAAAGTCGATGGCTGGTGATTGTCCTGGTGTCATTGGCCAATGCGGCTTTTTGCCGGTTGTTCAAAGGTGATTTCATGGCCATGGGAATAGTCTGTGTGGCCACGTTTGCCGGCTTTTTTGTCAAGCAAACGCTGCAACACCGGCATTGGAATGAATTTGCCATCTGGACAATCTCGGCTTTTGTTGCTTCGATGATTGCCAGTCTTGACTATACGTTTCATCTGGGGACGACATCAGATATAGCCGTTGCAACCAGCGTGCTGTTTCTAATTCCCGGAGTCCCTTTGATCAACGGTATCATGGACCTGATAGACGGACATGTGTTGTCCGGTACTTCACGGCTTATCAATGCAGGCATGCTGATTGTCTGTATCGCGATTGGCCTCACGATTACACTACGTTTAGCAAGAATTGATGTATTATGATGGAAGGCATTACTTTTTCCGGGTTGTTTTTGGATGGCCTGTTTGCGGCAGTTGCAGCTGTCGGGTTTGCCATCATCAGTAATCCCCCGCGCAAGACCTTGCTTATTTCGGCCATACTGGCGGCCATTGGACATAGTTCCAGATATCTGCTGATGAACCTTCCCTTTTTCGAAACCAACATAGCGTCGGCTTCGTTTGTGGCAGCGCTGTTGATCGGGTGCCTGGCCTTGCCATTTGCTCATTGGGTCAGAGTCCCGGTGGAAGTCTTTACCTTCCCGTCGCTGCTGCCGATGATCCCCGGCGTTTTTGCTTACAGGTCCATCCAATCGTTAACCAAGTTTCTGGGCAGCAGTAATTCGGCTGATTCTCAGCAATACATCAACCTCTTCTTTTACAACGGCCTGACTACTGTTTTCGTACTGGCTGCGTTGGTCGTCGGTATCGCGATTCCGTTTTTCATCTTCAGGAAACAGACGTTCAGTGTGACCAGGGGCATCAAACGGGTATCCGCCACACAGGTTTCAGCCGACAATAGCTTGTAGTTGTCTAAAGTCGCTGATGAGGTAATCGGCCTGTTGTGCATCGAGTTCTTCACGGGTCCCGTTTCCATAGGTGACGCCACAAGTCAGGCAGTTAGCTCCCTTGCCCATGGCTATGTCATAGATCGTATCACCGACCACCATCGTTTCCTGTGGTGTTGAGTCGGTCAGCTCCATCAGGTGCCAGACCATATCCGGCGCCGGTTTGCTGTGTGGCACATCGTCATCGCCCAAAACGAACGAAATGTAACCGGATATATTCAGATGCTCCAGTGAACGGATGAGCACTTCTTTCCCTTTGCTTGAAGCGATTGTCAGCAGAACGCCCTGCTCATGCAGGCTGGCCAACGTCTCTTTTACCCCCGGGAACAGGACCGTCTGTTCGAAACTGATGGCGGTATAATTAGCCCGGTACACACTGATCGCTTGTTCTATTAACTCCGGATTGGTGAAACCGGCCACTTCCATGAAGGTGGTTTTCAGTGGCAGACCGATGTGTTTCTTGATTCCCTCTTTTTCTACTTGCCGGAAGCCCAATTGTTGCAGCGTCAGCTGAACAGTCCGGATAATGCTTGACCGTGAGTCGGCAAGGGTTCCGTCGAAATCCAGGATTAGGGTTTTGACAGAGGGGTGCATAATGATTGGCATATAAGGTTGTACCGGTCGAACGAAGGCTGTTCTTGACCGGAAAGTTGGTTGGTTAATATTCGATCGGTTTCAGAAATCCAGTTTCGATCAGCCATTCTTCTGTCAGCTGTGTCCAGAGTCTGGTACTACCTGGCTGGGCACGGACGGAAATTTTGTGTCCACCGTTGGGAAAAATATGGATGGAGGACTTTTTAACGCCAGCTTTCAGCAGGGCTGTATAATAGGCTATACTGTTTAACGGCGAAACGGCCGGATCGTCGGAAGCATGGAAAAGAATGGCAGGCGGAGTCTGGGCCGTTACCTGTTTGTCGCAGGAAAAAAAGTGCCTGAGTTGTTCATCATTCTTCCAATTCCCGAGCAAGTTTGTCCGGCTGCCTTTATGAACAATGGAATCGGCCATGGAAATAACCGGTGATATCAGGATGGTAAAGTCCGGACGGAACGAACAGGTATCCAACCCATCGCCGATAGCAGACCAGTCTTCATTCATCGTTGATACACAAGCGGAAAGATGTCCGCCAGCCGAACACCCCATGACACCGACTTTATGACTGTCGATACCATATTCGGCAGCATGCGCACGAATAAAACGCAATGCCCGTTGAGCATCCTGCAAGGGGGCTTTGTAACATACCTGAACATCGGGTGACTGTGGCAATCTGTGATTCAACACAAACGCTGTTATACCAATGGCGTTGAACCATTTGGCGATGGTAAAACCGCTGATTTGATACGAAAGTCTGGCATAACCTCCTCCCGGAATGATCAGCACCGCTGTCCCCGTATTTTCAGCGTTGGACGGTTCAAAGACGTATACGCCGGGCATCCCTACCTGAGTGATCCGTTCGTTGACGATCGTATCTTTGACTACAACGCCTCTGGAATTGGGCATCTGCTTTCCCCAAATCTGATGGAATCCCTGTGCAACGGCTCCAGCGGATATCCATGCCAGCAAGCAAACGAGGATGACGCTTCTTTTCATGTTATTCATGGTTTCACCTTTTGAGACAAAATTAGACAAAATGATGGGAAAATCAGCCTTCCGGAATAAATGTTACTGCTATGCCGGCGTGTCAAATTGCCCGATGGAACGCCGGACGGAAGCAATGAATGATGTCAAGACCGTTTTTTGGCCGATAGCGGGATGGTGCGAACATAAAACCTGGATAACGTTCATGGACGTGGAAGATAAATTAACGACAACGATGCTTCGGGATGGTGTCCATCCTAAACTTCCATACTATTCCGTTTACATGAATGCACTCACAGCTACGAATATTGAAATGGTGAGCAGATAAAGTAGTTTATAAGATTTCCTTTGTCTTAATCACTAGGGGGTGAATACAACGTCACTTGCTTTCTCCGACAAGCAAGTCATTCATCATCCGGACAGTTCCGTGGTGCAGCCAGTCAGGCTCGCATGCCCGGTCTATCACGATGGGCATACGCAGCTTCGAGTTGTGAATACGGCTCAACAATTCGTTGGCTTCGGTGGTGAGAATGGTGTACGTGTTCCTGCTCAATCCTGTGGACGGATCGCTCCAACGGTTCCAAAGTCCGGCAAAGCAAAACGGCTGCCCGTCTTCCATACGGATCAAATACTTTTGTTTGTTTTTGCCTTTGGGGTCCAGCCATTGCCATTCGTAGAACCCGTCGGCATAGATGAGACACCGGTTTCCCGTACAAGCCTTGAACGAAGGCTTCTCCGCCAAGGTTTCAATCTTTGCATTCAGTGTACTGTTCTGGATGCTTGTATCCTTAGCCCAACCCGGAATCAACCCCCATTGCATAAGTTGTACGCGTTCGGGCTCGGCACCCGTGGTTACGGGCGTTTCCGGATGTTGAAAGCCATTGAATTCCTCGCTTCGAATGTTCCGGATCACGTCTTCAATGCCCTCGTATTTCCGCTCAAGCATGTCAAGCACTTTTTTGGACGCCTTGAAATAAAAACACATGGTCAATCGGTTTTGATGGTGATGATATCTTCCAGTTTGGTGGTGTAGCGGGGAGAAAGCTTTTCCTGTCTCATCTTCCAGCGCCTTGCGGGATCTTGCGCTGCCAACATGATTTTATGAGGTCCGAAATCGGCGTTGACCCGGTCGATCACTTTCATCAAGGCCCGATGCTTCGGGTTGGAATGTTCGAACAAGTTCAACTGGCTGGGCCTTTCAGGAACGATGTCCATCAAAATTACCCCGGCTTTTTGTAGCTGTAGCCTTTCACGAAAATGTGCTCGAGGGCTTCTTTGGCAAATTTGGCCAGCTCACTGCTTGAAGAGGTCGGATAAGGTAGTTTGAGAACCATGTTTTTGCTGCATTGTGCCAGATCTTCGCGATAGAAATTGGTGTGGATGAAGACCATCACCGCCTGGCAGCAACTTTTTTGTTGCCTCAGTTTCTCTGCACAGGTCACGGCAAAGGTGATGACCCGCTCGTTGAGTTCTTCCAACGTCGTGTACATCCGGTCGAAAGAACGAGTGGTCGCTATGCTCTGCTTACGTTTCATATCTTCCAGCTCTAAGGTCCGTTCACCTTGCAACTCCCGCTTCAGGCGGAGTCCCACCACCGACATGCTTTTCTTGACCCAGCCGTCCGATAACTGAATAAAGTCGTACGCTGTCTTGACGCCCATGTATATCAGCTTTTTGCTGTGTTGTCTGCCGATGCCCCAAACCTCTTCCACTTTGATCCATTTCAACGCCTTGATGCGCTTTTCCTCGCTGTCCATCAGATAGACACCACCCGTTCGTTCCGGAAACTTCTTTGCGATGTGGTTGGCCACCTTGGCCAGTGCCTTGGTGGGGGCGAACCCCACAGACACCGGTATGCCGGTACCTTTGAGGACCTCGTGCCGCATCCGGATACCCAGCGTCTGAAGATCGTACCGTTCGAACCCGTCGAAATCGAGGAAGGCTTCGTCAATGCTGTAAATTTCCATCTTCGGTGTATAGGTGGAAAGGAGGGACATGACTCTGGTACTCATATCTCCGTACAATCCGAAATTGGCGGAAAAAACGTTTACACCGTTTTTGTCGAATACTTCCTGATGATGAAAGGCTGGGGCACCCATCGGAATACCCAGCGCTTTGGCTTCGTTGCTGCGTGCAATGGCACAGCCGTCGTTGTTGCTCAACACGACAATGGGTTTTCCGTTAAGGTCTGGACGGAAAACCCGCTCGCACGAGGCGTAGAAGTTGTTGCAGTCGACCAGGGCAACCATATCAGAACGATTTGATGACATGTGTCACTATTCCCCATAAAATGAATTCATTGTCGGCTGTGACATGAATGGGTTTGAACGCTTCATTGGCCGGCATCAGGTAACATCCGTCCTTTTCCAGTTTGATGCGTTTTACCGTAAACTCTCCATCGATGAAACAGACGGCAATTTTTCCGTCTTCCGGTTCCAGGCTTTTGTCTATCACCAACAGATCGCCGTCCGAAATGCCTGCATATTGCATG
>Ga0183100_1000957_pt1 | contig 16862 bp, 11 predicted proteins | sample Biomet2_FD_127789 | JGI IMG/M metagenome (GOLD analysis project Ga0183100, IMG submission 127789) | Microbial communities from bioreactor (seeded with anoxic lake sediment) at LBNL, California, USA - Biofuel metagenome 2 | ecosystem: Engineered > Bioreactor > Anaerobic > Unclassified ...
CAAATAATTAAATTTAACTATTTCATTTATATATTTATTACTCTCTTTTAAGACAATTTCATTAAAATCTAAAAACACTTTATAATATTCTATATTTCCAATATTCCTATTAAAATACCCTTTATATTCAAAAAATATTCCTAAGCTATAATAAAAATCAAACGGAGAGTCAAATTTTTTCTCAAAATATTTAATTATATAATTAAACTTTTGGGAATTATAATATTTATCAACCATCTCTTCAACTTTTTTAAGCTTTAATATCTCTTCATAAGATATTTTATCTGTTTTCAGTATTTCATACGGTGGATATGATGAATATTCCATTCCATATTTATATGCATCTTCTCTCATAGAAGATCCTTTTAATAGTTTTAAAAAACCAAGTTGAATTTCCTCTGGTTTTATTTCATAAACTTCATTAAATGACTTTTTAAAAGAGTTATAATCTTCTCCCGGAAGTCCTGCTATCAAATCTAGATGTTGATCTATACTTTTTAATGACTCTAATTCTAAAACTTTTTCTTTAATATCACTAAAATTAACAAACCTATTTATATTTCTCAAAACATCGTTATTTGTTGTTTGTACTCCAACTTCAAATCGAAATCTTCCTTTTGGAGCATTTGCTAATAGTTTTATTTCTTCATCATTTAATATATCTGCTGATATTTCAAAATGAAATTGAGTATTTGTATCTTGTTTTATTAAAAAATCCCATATTGCCATAGCAAATTTAGGATTACAATTAAATGTACGATCAACAAATTTAACTAATCTTACTTTTTTATTTATAAAATACATTAACTCATTTAAAACTCTATCAATATCTAAAAATCTAACTCCATGACTTGTAGATGAAAGGCAGTACTTACAGTTGAATGGACATCCACGCGAAGATTCAAAATATACTATTTTATTACTTAAATCTTCATCTTCTTCATATGGAAACACTATTTCCTCCATAGACATAATTGGACGTTTTTCATTAGAATAAACTACATCTTTGATTTTATAATGAAGCCCCCTAACCTCTTCTAGCTTACTTTTTCCTAATTTGTATAAAATAAAATCTCTATAAGTCTTTTCCCCTTCACCTTCAATAACATATTCTCCCACATTATTTTGAAGAAAAGTTCTTGAATCAAAAGAAACTTCTGGTCCACCATAAAGAATTTCTATTTTAGGATTTACTTTTTTTATTAAATTAGAAATTCTTGAAATAAGTTCAACATTCCAAATATAAGTTGAAAATGCAACAATATCTGGTTTTTCTTTAATTATTTCTTCTAATATTCTTCCTTCTCTATCATTTATTGTAAATTCTTTTATCTTGCCTTCATAATCAAGATCTTTTGTAAAACTCTTTAAATATCTAACTGCTAAATTGCTATGAATAAATTTAGAGTCAACTGCTGTAATTAGCACCTTCATTTTTAAATTTCTCCTCTACTTTAACTTTTGTCTTTAAGGCATATTCAAGAAGTAGTATAGTAAGTCATGTATGCTAGTCTATTTGACTTATTATTTTCTTTTCTATCCCTAATTTTTTCCCTTTTATAAAAAAAACATCTTCCCATGCTTTAGTTTCCTCTATTTCAAAATATTTTTCAAGGATTTTTTTTATTTCTTCAATATTTGAACTTAAAAGTATATTTAAATTTTTAACTGTAAATTCTTTAACTTTTCCATTAGGTAATATAACCTTTATTTTATTATTAAATACCTTCCCCCTGTCCTTATTTATATCCCAAATAAATATTTCACCATATTCTTTTAAATATAAACTTATTTCCTTAATTAATTTTTCTTTTTCTACGTTAGTCCATATCTTATTTAAATCAAAGAAAAATGTACATGCGTCATATTTTCTGTCTTTTAATTCTATTTTCATATCACTAGATACATAATCTAATGATAATTCATCCTCGGCTTCTTTTGATATATTATATATAATCCCAAGATTTTTTTCTCCAACATCTAATATATCTCCTTGCAAAATAACATCTACTAAATCAATTACTAATGTTTTACCCATAGTTTTCCTCCATCTTATCAATATTTGTCAGATAGCTAGCATCCGTAACACGTCTGGATATTGTAACCCTCAAGGGTATAAGTCTTTCTAAGCTTCTGGTGTAGAAAATTGTATTCCTATTAAGAAAACTCTCCTAAGGCTAAGAATTACTTTATAACTACATTTTAACATTTTTTACCATCACAGTGAATACATAAACTTTGTTTGTTTATTCTATCCTCGAAAATAATAAAACCGCCTTAAAATGATTATCCAATCACGGTAAGACAGTTTTGTTATTTTTTTATTTAACACATTTGAAAGAAAATAAGAAGCAGATGATGCAATTTTAATTATTTTTTATAAGTGTATATTTTTTAAATATACTTTAGCTATTAATAAACAAGTTACTATAACTAAAAATATACCGATAAATACCCATATTGATTTTGGAAGATTAAAGACTAAGTTTGAATTATCACATTGTAATTTATAAATACATCCTATTCCACTATCTAATATATAAATATCTCCGTCTGAATATCTTATCCCATTTATTTTGCTGTCATCTTTTAACTTTAATAAATTGTATATAATACTGTCTGTATTTATTGCTGCTATAACATTTTCTTTACTGTCAAAATATACCTTTGTATTTTTATCTAATATTCTCCCTTCTTTATCTATAGCCAAATACTTTATTATTCCAACATCTGAATATTGGTAGATAGGAGCAGATACAATTTTATTAGGTGGATTTTTAATAACGCTTGTTACTACCTTTTCACCTTTAAATCTAGGCGAACTTATAGGATCCCCACCACTAAAATCTGGCCATCCATACCACTTTCCTTTATCTATTTTATATAAATAATCAAAGTCTCTATTTATAGGCCTTTCTCCAGTGTTCTCCATACCACCAACAATTCCAATTAATTTATCTTCACTATCTAAATCCCAGCCTTTAATATTTCTTATTCCTGAAGCATATAATGATGTTTTATTATTATCTAAATTTATTTCAACTATGCAAGCATTTGCTAAAGTTTCTGCTCTTACCTGTTGTCCTTCCTCACACGAATTTCCATATGGCATAAAAGCACCTGTTTTCTTTTCTCCATAATTAAATCCATTTAATGTTATATCTATGGAGCTTTTATCATGAGGAATTTTATCTGAAGAATAGTTATTATCATAAGAAGCCACACCTGAATTTGTAGCAGCTCCTATTGATAAAAGAAGCTTTGAATCTTTTATCAGTAAATTTCTATCTAGGTATTTGCCTTCAAAAGGTATGTTTTCTAAGATTGATTTTAAATTTCTATTTTCTAAATCATATTCATACAAATTCGCCTTAGAAATAAAATATAATTTATTATTATTATAAACTATATTTTCTATATTTATTGATTTACATTGGAGTAACGTTTCTTCCCTTCCATCTTCTTTAATAACCTTAATACAATTATCATAAGCTATATACATATTTTTATTTTCATCTTTATCAAAAGCTACAGAATTCTTACAATTCTTGTATGCAACACTCCAACTAATATTATTTTTTAAAATACTCATTTTATATTGATTAGAAAATTTGAATACTCCAAAAGCTAAAACTACTATTACAATTGAAATAATTAAAAATTTTAGAAACCTTTTCACTTCACTCTCCCCTTACTGTTTTAATTAGGCATCTGAAAGAATAAAAGTAGCTGTGCCACGCTTTCCAATGTATAAAATTTAATCTCTCTGTTAAATTTATATTGTAAAGATTCTAAAATAAGACCTTTATTTAAAAATCTTAATTAGGCATATTCAAGTAAATAACAAGTTAATTTTGCCTGAGGTGCTCCTTATGGGTATAAGTTCAATAGCTACATTGTTTATATAAAAATCTCATATTTAATCACGTCTTTGAATATGCTTTATATTAAGGCACATTCAAAAAAATAATAATTCAGTATGCTCGTCTATTTTTCATCATGCTGCATTGTAAATTTCTAACACTAGCCCACACCACGAACTAACTCACCTTTTTGCCTGACATAAATATACGGCACATCTTTGAACTGTTATTTTCTTTCATGTGCCTAATTTAAAGGGGTGAATACATTTTGAATAAAGATAATTTTTTTAAGAATTCTTTTTTATTGATAGCATCCAATGTGACCACAGGAATACTTAGTTTTATATTTAACATATATCTTTCTAAAATTTTAGGTCCAGAAGGAATGGGTCTTTATAATTTAGTTATGCCTATTTACAATCTATTTATATGTCTTATGACTGCTGGAATAGTTGCCTCAATTTCAAAAATAGCTGCTGTCTATACACAAAAAGGCGAACATAATAATATAGTAAAAACTATTAGAGTTGTTTCACTTTTTAATATATCTTGGGCATTTTTAATAGGACTTATAGTATTTTTTTCCGCTCCAGCAATCGGTAAATATGGAGTTAATGATATCCGAACTGTAAATGCCATTAGGATTATTTGTCCAGCCATGGTATGCATTGCAATTTCAAACATACTTAAAGGATATTTTTATGGAACTTCTAAAATTACAATACCAGCTATAATTGATATTTTTGAAAAAGCTATGAGAATCCTAACTGTAAGTTTACTTATTTTTTTAACTCAAGCTCAAACTCTTGAAAGTATGGTAACCTTGGCTACAGTTGCATTATGTATAGGTGAGTTTCAAAGTCTATTTTTCCTTTTCATTTATTATAAATATTCCATAAACAAAATACCTATTTCCTATGAAAAGCCTGAAAGTAGATTTCAACTTCTTTTTGATGTAGTAATAATATCAATACCTCTTTGTATTAATGGATTTTTAACTAATGTTCTAGGAACACTTTCTACACTAATAGTTCCTAGGCGCTTACTCGCTTCTGGTTTTAGTTATACAGAGGCTTTAAGTATGATAGGAAGATATAACGGAATGGCTCTAAGTATAATAACAATCCCATTAATTGTAGTTTCTACAATTAATACATTGTTAATTCCAGATCTTTCTCAAACTTTAGTTTTAGGGAAACAATATGAAGCTTCTCTTAGAATAAAAAAAGTTATCAAATTCGCATTCTTATTAGGCATAGCAACTACAATAATTTGTAATGTGATTCCAGATGCCTTAGGGCAAATGTTTTATGGTAGGCATGATTTAGGATTATATATTAGATTTGCTTCACTTACTGCTCCAATATTATTTCCTGCAGTAACTATGTTTGGAATATTAAATGGACTTAATAGACAAAGTATAATTCTTAGAAACTCTTTAATTGAGGCAATAATTGAATTAATATGTTTATACATATTTACTGCAATTCCTTCAATTAATATCTTCGGATATAGCTTAACCATATTCATAGCTTGCACAATAGGACTAATTCTTAATATGTACGAAGTTAATAAACATATTCAACTTAATTTTAGCAAATTAAATATAACAATATATGTGTTGCTTGGCTTTTTAACGTTCTCAATTATAAACATATTTTCAAAAAATATATTTACAAACTCTCTAGTAATAAATAATTTTATGGTAATTGGACTTGTCTTCTTGATATTCACATACCTTGGAACGTTTGGAGAAAATGAAAGTTAAATTTATGTTTTATTATGACTAAAGCCTTATGATTTTCTAAACAATAGAAAAAAATAGAAGATATATACTTCTAGATTTCTAGATAGAATATATCTTCTATTTTATTTCATCTGCCTTACTTAGATTTTTTTTAACCCTAAATCATTTAAGTTTTATCCTTAAAAATCTAGGTAACAAAGTAAATATTCTAGGGGATATGCTATCCATATCACTCTTTTTAATTCCACCTAAAGACATCATTAAGTATAAGTAAACAAACCCACCTATAACAATAATTAACAAAGTTGTAATTCCTTTTATCATAATTCCTCCATTTGCTATTACTATTAACATTGCTGCTGGTTCTTTTAGGATAAATATTATTCCTGCCATTATTACTGAAGCAATAAGTGGTTTAATTACATTTGTAAACATAGGAATTTTTATTCTTAGAACTCTTTTTAATTTTCCTTGGTTTAAAAACATTGGTATTGCAAACCATAAAAAGTTTCCTGCTACTACTCCTAAAATATTTATACTTGGTATTCCTACTAATATATAGTTAGCAATTATCTTAGCAACTATACCTATGCTAAAAGTTTTAAGAACGAAATAAAGCTTATTCATACTTTGGAGTATTACAGTTTGTATTTGTACAACTGCCATAAGAATTAGTACTACTGAACCCATTACCATTAATTCAAAACCTTGGTCTGTCCCATATAACAATTCAAAAACTTCTCTTCCTAAGGCAGAAAGACCTATTGCTGCCGGTATTGTTATTATAAAAGTAATTCTAAAGGCAAAAGTTGTTTTTCTTTTTATTTCTTTTTTATCCTTTAATGCCATAGCTGCTGCCACTGCTGGTAATACGGTTGTCCCAAGTGCTGTTACAATTATAAGTGGAACAGATAATAAAGTTTTATATCTTCCAAGAACTCCATAAAGTATTTGAGACTCTTGCAAACTAAATCCTGCAAATGCTAACCTAGCATTTACATTTACCATATCAACAAGACTACCAAAATTTTGAAGACCTGCACTTAAAGTGATTGGAAGACCATATTTTATTAATTTTTTAATTATATGTTTCGTTCTTACTCTTTTATTATTCCCTTGAGCTTCTATAGAATCTTCTTCAAAATTTTTCTTTCCATAAATATAAACCATGTAAAGACATGCAACCAAAGCACCTATTGAAGTACCAATAGTACCTCCAGCACTACCATATTCAATACTTATTTTCACTAAAAAGAATGCACAAGTTAAACTAATTATTATATTTATAACTTGTTCTAGTACTTGAGATATTGCTATAGCAGTCATGCTACTTCTACCTTGAAAATATCCTCTATAAGATGATAAAAGCGATGTAACAAATATACTTGGTGCTAGCATTAAAATTCCATAAGATGCTGCTGGATTACCAATCATGTTTCCAATAGGAAATGCAAATAGCATCAAGAATATAGTTAATATTGCACCAACTAAAGCTAAAAGAGTTCTTGATATTTTAAGAGCCCTTATAGCATCATTGGGTTTTCCTAAAGCAGTAAGTTCAGCAACTACTTTTGCTATAGCTGGCTGAGTTCCTAAATTTGTAACTGCATATACAAATAAAAATACCTCATAACAATTTTGATATATTCCATATCCATCAAGACCTATTATTCTTTGAAGGAGAGGTATATAAAATACTGATATTACTTTAGTTAAAATACCTGCTATTGAAAGAATTAAAAAGCCTCTATTACTGCTATTGGCTGATTGCTCTTCCATAATTACCTCCTATAAAAAATATACTTAAATGTGTTTAAAACCAATATATTTTATAAATTAAGAGGGTTTCCACCTCTTTGCAATAATTAAACCTCTGATTATTTCTAACCAATCTCACTTTCGCGGAATTTTTCTTCTTGCCAATGACAATATAGAGTTTTTGTAATTTGGTGTTTGACTACAGGACATTAGTAGTCGGTCATCCTTCATTACTCTTAGAGCGTTAAACTGAAGAATACATTCAAGGGTAAGTCTTTAACTTTCTATATAATCGTAGTTCATAGTGCAAAATAATTTTCATTAAATAGCACTCACTAAGGCTTGAAACCTATCTATAAGCAAACATATATAAGAAGTTGTATAAATACATTTGTCCACCTATATACACTTTTGTCAATAAATTTAACTACTTATAGATTAGTCCTACCTAATTGAAAATTTAAACACATCTTGTTTTATTTTTTTTAATATTGGAGGTAGTGCTACTGCTATGGTCTTATTCTTTAAATAATTTAGCTTACCATTAATATTTCTAAACATTAATTTATAAGCATATAAATATTGATAATTTAAACCATATTTATTTTCAAAAAATGAATTTAATTTCTTATCTCCATATTTATTGTCTCCAATTATAGGATTTCCCAAATGTGCTAAATGTGCTCTTATTTGATGACTTCTTCCTGTGATTAAGTTAATATCTATAAATGAATATGCACCATTAGTTTCTACTACACTTATTTCCATAGCTATTTTTTTAGAATTCTTAACTTCTGTGTCATATACTGTTGATATATTAGTTTCAAGATTTTTTACTATATATGCTTCATAAAGTCCATCTCTTATTTTACCTTTTGCTAAAGTATAATAATGTTTTCTTATTTCATCTTCTCTAATTGCTTCATTTATGCACTTTAACCCATCAAAACTCTTTCCAAAAATAATTATACCAGATGTATTTCTGTCTAACCTATTACATGCTGCTGGCGTGAATGTTAATTCATTTTCTGGCACATAATCTCCTTTATCATTCAAATATGAAAGAACATAATCCGTAAGTGTTGGTTCTTTACTAGTATTACTATCTGAATGAACTAATACATTTATCCATTTCTCAAGTATTAACATATTTTCGTCTTCATATGCAATTTTAATTCCTTTTGGATCAACTTTAATAAATTTTTCTGTTTTATCTTCTTTATTACTTTGTATGTATTTAATTTCTATTATGTCTCCTTCTTGCACAAAGTACTTTTCATTTTGCTTTGTACCATTGACTCTTATATCTTTTTTTCTTAAAGCTTTAAAAATTGCACTTAAAGGCACATCCTTTAATAACTTTCTTAAAAATTTATCTAATCTTTGACCTGCTTCGTTTGGACCTATTTCTATTTTCAAATATTATCACTCCTAATTTTTCAGTTAACAATTAGCAATTAATAGTTAACAATTGTGGTACAATTTCCTTTGGAAATTGAATAATTTTATATATAGAAATGCTAAAGCACTTCTTATTTTTTTAAATTGTTTTAAATCCTTTCAATGATTTGTTCATTCATTGTGAATTGTACATTGTAAATTGTACAATGTCAATTGCAACTACTTTGTTAAATAGTTGAATGCTGCTAAAGCTTGAATAGAAACTCCAATTGAGAGGCACTCTTCATCTATATTAAACAAATTGCTATGAGCAGGTTCTGTGGTTTTCTTTTCTTTGTTTCCTGATCCTAAAAAATAAAATGCTGAGGGTCTTTCATTTGCAAAGTATGCAAAGCTTTCCACTCCCATTTTAGGTGCTCTTTGCTCTAAAACATTTTCCTTACCTAAAATTTCACTTGCACTATTACTAATTAACTCTACAAATTCATCATTATTATAAAGACAAGGATAACTTTCATCTACCTTTATTTCTGCCTTTGCTCTTGATATAGTTGCAATTCCATCTACAATTTCATTTAACCTTTTTATGGCAAATATCCTATCTTCCTTAGTCATAGTTCTAATCATTCCACTTAAAGTAGCTTCTCCTGAAATAATATTTTGAGCTGTTCCTGCATGTAAAGTTCCAACAGTTATAACAATTGGATTTACAGGAGCTATTTCTCTGCTTACTATTGTTTGAAGTGCCATTACAATATGACTTGCAATAACTATAGGGTCCACAGTAGTATGAGGTGACGCACCATGTCCTCCTTGACCTGTTATTTTTATGCTAAATGGATTTGATGCGGCATTAACCACACCTTTCTTTATTTTTATAGTACCACATTCTGTTTCCTCATCCACATGAAGTCCAAGAATACAATCAACACTAGGATTTTCTAATACTCCTTCTGTTATCATATGAGTAGCTCCACCTGTAGTTTCCTCTGCTGGTTCAAATAATAACTTTACAGTTCCAGAAAATTTATCTTTATGATCATTTAATAACTTTCCTGCACCCATAAGTATTGTTGTATGAGCATCATGCCCACAAGCATGCATCTTTCCATCAATCTTAGATTTGAATTCACAAGTTTTCATATCTTTAATAGGAAGTGCATCTATATCACCTCTTAAGGCTATAGTTTTATTATTTCCTTCTTTTGTCCCTTTTATAATTCCACATACCCCTGTTTTGGCTACTTCAATATAAGGAATTCCATTAGCTTTCAAGAAATCTTTAATCACTTTAGATGTTCTAATCTCTTCAAATCCAAGTTCCGGATGTTCATGTAAATCTCTTCTTATTTTTATAAGTTCATCTTTTATAAGCTCAGCTTCTTTTTTTAAATCTATCATTTTGTTGTTTCCTCCATAATTTAGTTTATTTTATTTTCAAACAAAAAATCTTTATAACAGCTTAAACAATACTCCAAAAAACTTCTATTATATCTCCTTGCTTTATTTTTGCTGTATATGATGATTTTTCACCATTTAAATTTAAATTGATTGTTCCCTTTGATATTGTTAAATCAAAATCTATATAATCAAATATATCTACAATTATATATTGTGATTTCCCTTTTAATATTTTATCCTCTCCATTTACATTTACTGTTATACTAGAGATTTCCCCTTTAGTCACTGATATATCATCTTCAATTGAAATTTTATTTGGATTATGTATATAATCAATTTCTTTAGGATCTTTAATTTCTTTTGCAATATGGTCTCCCTCTGAAATTTCATAAATATCTTCTAATTCAATTTCATTCTTTAATAAATTGACATCTTCTTTTAATACATATTTCTTAAAATCGCGCGCGTTGCAAGGCAAAAATACATTTATTTCATCACCATTCTTTATTATATAATCTAAATCTTCTCTTTTTTGATTAACAAGTATTACTGGATCAATATTTATAATTTGTTCGTCTAAATAAATAGAAATTGAATTTATATTTCTAATATGCTCAGATAATTTTGGATCTGCATCTTTTCCATTTTGTGCATATTCTAACATTATATTATCACTTGCTTTAACTTCTGTTTCAAGAGTAGCTTCTTGTCCATTAATTGTAATTTTAGCATTAATTCCATATTCACCAAAAACAATTCTTTTGCATCCATTATAATTAAATCTAACACATTTCCCATTTTTGCTTATAAGTAATGATGGATTTATTCCAGCTTGGAGTAATACATCCATTATATTATGTTTATGAGAATTGAATAAACTAATTGGATCATTATTTAAAATAACATCAATAAAATCATTACCTAAGCTTCGTATTGCAGTTAAAGCTATTCCAAGAACTGTTACTCCAGCAGAACCTAATTTATTGTCTGAAACACATTCTGTAACTGCCTGTCTATCTTTAATAGCAATTCTTTGAGGTTGCAATTTTAATTCATCCGCAATTGCTTCTAAAATACCTGATGTATGTGCTCCACCTCCTACTAAAAATACAGCACTAGGAGCTTTATCACCATTTAATTCTAAAATCTTCTTAGAAATTTCTTCTGCTATTTTATTAACAATAGAACTAATTAATTTAAACACATTTTCTGATAATATTGTGTTTTCCATACCCAAAACATCAATATATGTTATCTCTTTTTCTTTGCCTATAGATCTTTTTATATTTTCAGCAGTATTAAAATCAACTAAATATTCTTGAACAATAGTTTCTGTAATTTCATCTCCTGCCATTGGAACCATTCCATAAGCTGAAATACTTTCTTTAGAACTTATAGCTATATCTGACGTACCAGCACCTATATCCACTAGTGCAATATTTAAAAGTCTTAAATTCTTTGGTATTGCAGCTTCCATTGCTGCTATTGGTTCTAATGTTAAATTTACAACTTTTAAATTAACCTTATTCATTACTGAATAAAGAGAATCTATTACAGACCTTGGCAAAAATGTTGCAATAACTTCAGCTCCAATGTTTTCGCCCTTATGTCCTATTAAATTAGATATTAAAAAACCATTTAAATAAAAGTTTTTTACTGAATATCCAACGCAATACAATTTTCCTTCAGTAGTAGCAGCTATTTCTTCCTCTGCTTTTTTTACAGCACTTAATTCAAGACTTCTTACAATTTCTTTATCCACTTCTTCCTCTTCATTAAGTTCAATATCTGCTCTAACATTAACTGTTCTTAAAAATCTACCTGCAGCTGCAATAGATACTTCATTTAATTGGATTTCAAGTTCTTCTTCAAGATAAGCTTTAACCTTTTGAACAACAGACGCAACTAAAGTAATATCATGTATTTGTCCATCTATCATAGCTCTTTCTTCATGTTCTAAATATTTCTCACATACTACTTGGAACTTCTTATCCTTTATTATACCTACTGATCCTATAATTGATCTTGTCCCTATATCTAAGGCAAAAATTATATCTTTTTGATTAAATTTTTTCAATTCCATATAAACACAACCTTTATTGCTTTATTCAGGCACATTCAAAAAATAACAAGTCAGTATGCTAGTCTATTTTGTATCATACATCGTCGGTATGTTAACCTAATAGCCCACACTATGAGGTAAACATACCTCCTTGCCTGATGCAAAATATACATCGCATCTTTGACTTGTTATTTTATTTCACGTACCTACACTTTAAATCACATAAATCCACTATAAATTATATATTATAAGCCAACTTCATACAATGACCTAAGGCATATTTCAAAAATAACAATTCAGTATGTTATTTTTGAAATATGCTAAAATGATTAGAACTAAATTAGTTTTATTAAATATGCCCTTACCATTTACTAATAGCTTATTATTAGTTCTATTAACTTGCGGAATTGCTGTTATTTTTTATTTAATCCTTTCAAAAAAATATAATTTATTTATATTTATAAAAAGTAATTAACTATTTAATTACTAATGAACAACATCCAATTTTCAATTATCACTGAAAATTGGATGTTGTTCATTAGTTAATAATACTTAACCTACTCTTCTTTATTCTTTCAAAAATACTCATTCTAAAATACCCATATTTTTTACTTACCATAATTTGCACTAATTGTTTCATGCTCAATTATATGTCCATCCATAGCTTTAAATAATTCATTTACAAAAAAACCATTTTGCAAGTCTAATTTTGTATCAAGAGCATAAACATTAATATGATATTTGTGTGTTTTATCTGGTGGAGTCATTCCGCCATAACCTATAGCTTTTTCTTTATTGAATCCATATACTGATCCATACTAGCTATTTATCCCTTGTAAAAAATCTTTAGCAGCTATGCTTTCATTTTCTTTAATTTCATTTTTCATAAGATTTGCAACAGCCCAATGTATCCATGGAAATCCACATACAGGTATTGCATCTTTATCTTCAATAAATATACAATATGAAACTGTATTTTCTGGAGCATCTTCAATCCTTATTGGTATAGAATTAGTTGGCATATATCCGTGATCAAATTCTTGTTTAATTTCACCATTCTTATTTTTAAATACTTGTCCTCTTTTACCATACTTATCTTGAATAACTCCATTTACAATAGCTAAACTTGTTATTTTAAATACGAAAATTTCAAAATTAATATTTTTCAACTTAAATATATATATCTGAGAATTCAATATTTACTATTTCATTACTATCTTTTTCGTAAAGTATATGTTTTTCCATATTTGAGGACAGATTATGATCCTCACTAGCAATAGGAAAAGTTATTAAAAATTCAGAACCCTCATTAAGTTTACTTTTACAAGTTATAGTACCTCCGTGAATTTCTACAAGCGATTTTACAAGGGATAGACCTATACCGCTACCTTCAGTTTTTCTTGATAAACTTGTATCAACTTTTTGGAATCTCTCGAAAATCTTTTCCTGCATTTGTTCAGGTATACCTATTCCGTCATCTTTTACACTAATAGCCATATTATATGAATCTGCTTTATAAATATAGACCTTAATAAAGCCATTTTCTTTTCCATACTTCACTGCATTAGATAACAAATTTAACATTATTCTTTCAATTAAATTAGCATCACAGTTCAAATATAATTCTTCCATTTCTGTATCAAAAATTAAATTTATTTTTTTATTTTCTGCATAAGTTGTAATTGACAAGGTTATATCTTCAATTATACTTATAATGTTTTCAATTGCATATAATGGTTTAAAGAAACCCGCTTCTATTCTAGATATGTCAATAATATTATTAACTAATCTTGTCAATCTCAAACAATTCTGTTTAATTATATTATTATATTTTGCAATATCATCTACGGTTAAATTATTATAATAGTTCATTTCCATTTGCAAAACAGAATAAATAACATTTAACGGAGTTCTTAACTCGTGAGATATATTTGTAAAAAATTCATTTTTTTCTTCTAATAAATTATGTTCATTAATAACTTCCTTCTTATTATAATCATTGCAATTAGATAATATGTTCAATCCGTTATGAATACATTTAGCCATAGTCTTACAATAGCCGTAACCACATGCTGAACAATTAATGTTTCTCGACTCTTCAGTAAGTTTATTCATTTTAATAAATATTTCATCATATTGCTTATCCGTAGGCTCCAAAATATCATTAACAATAATATTTTCATCATATAACCTTTCAAAATCTTGAAGTCTTAAATTTTTATCGAAATAACCATATAACCAATTAATTTTCTTTCGAACTAATTTTCCACCTTTGTCTGCTTTTTTTATATTCTTTAACTTGTTGAATTTATAGTCAATTTCATCTATGGTTGTGGGACTCTCGTACTTATTACAAGTGCCTGTTCCAAAATTGCAACCATAAGAACAATTAAGAATATCTACAAGTAAAGGTATTTGTTTCTTGTTTTTTAAATTGTTATTATAGTCTTCAAGGTATTTGTAAACATGTTGCGGACCATTTATTTGTCTTATCCACGCATCTTTTATATGTAACTCAATATTTTCCTTCAAACCTCCTGGTCTACTGAAAAGAAAACCCAAACTACAACCTATATCATCAAAGTTAAATTCCTTATATTGAGATAGGTCAATATGATTAGCTTCTAAATATTCTGTAAGTTTTTTAAAAGTTACATTGTATTTTACATAACCATAAGTATTTTTATCATTAATTTCATCAGCTTTTGCTACACATGGTGATAAAAATGCAATATCATCATGTATATTTGCATATTTTTTCATATAAATAGCTGTACACATCATTGGACTATGTACAGGTGCAAGCTTATCAATTAATTCTGGTTGATATTTTTGTATGTAATTAACAATTGGAGGACATGGCCCAGCTATCATCGTCTTTAAGTTATCTTTTTTCATTGTTCTTAAATATGCCCAAACAGTTATGTCAGCACCAAACGATACGTCATAAATAAGGTTTACCCCTAGATTTTTTAAGTAACCTAATAATTTTTTATATTCATGAAAATTTACTATAAGAGATGGAGCCGCAATTACTGATAATTTCTTTCCATTAGATAAATCTTGAAAGAATCTTTCTGTATCATCTTTGAAGTCTCTAGCATTCTGATCACAAATTTTAATACATATTCCGCAATGAATGCATTTTTCAGCGTTTACTTTTATTTTATTATTTCCATCAACAAGGTAAGCAATATTAGCACCAGTAACTGGACAATTCGTGAGACATTTATTACAGCCTACACACTTTTCCTCGTTTAAATATATTTGTTCTACAAAGTTATACATCAATAATTCCTCCTGAAAGCTAGTGAGTTTTAATTGGAGTTATTCCAAATGCTTGTCTACAGGTAACATAAACTACATTACAATAATTATTGTGTTTTCTAGACATAGCTTACCCCTATTTGCCTTAATAGTATATTAATGGTTTAATAATAACATTTTCTTACCATATAGTATTAATTATACTCATAAGTATATCATTTATGGTTGTAAAATAAAATTATTTTATATCTTGATTCGTGAACTAAGTGATAAAAGATTGTTTGCAGTATGTTATAAAACTTAAATTTGATTCCAAAATAAAAAGAAGCGGATTAAAACCTTTTCAACACTATTTATTTATCCAATATAAATTTAAACTTTTATAGTTATTAATAAGAATGTTGATAATTCCATACACCTATTTTAATGTATCTTTGATTTTATTAATTTAACTTGTACACTTGATACTTATTCAGTTAAATACCAAGTGTTTGTTCTTTTATTTGTCTTGTTTCATTAAAGATGATATGTCCATTATATTACCATCACTACCCATAACTAAAGGAGTTTTACCATCCCATTTATCTATGAATTTAGATTGTAAAATACTTTGGTCAATTGATTTAGATAATAATTCATTTGCCTTTGCTTGACCTTCTGCTTGAGTAATTTTAGCTTCTGCATCAATCTTAGCTTTTTCAGCTTCTAATTTAGATGTTTCTAATTCTTGTTGCTTGTTGATTCTGGTTTGAATAGCTTGTGCTGTTGCGTCATCTAATCCTATCCTTGAAAAATTCACAGAATCAATTACTATACCATATTCATCAAAGTTTTGTTTTGTATGTTCTAATACTTTTGCATTTAATTCAGCACGTTTTTCTCCATAAATATCTATTACACTAAATGTACTACTTACTTCTGCTGTCCATGCTTTCATTTTGCCTCTAATAAATGTATCCTCAATTGTTTTACCATCTTGTCCTTTAAATTTTGTAAAAGTCTGTGGTAATTTATCTGCATCAAAATGATACGAGAACTCAAGATCAACATTTACTGTTTTGCCATCTGATGTAGGAATTGAGAATGAATCATCTCCGCTTGAACCTTCTTTTGCATCTTGAGATAAATACGCTTGTTCTGTTGCCACTGAATATTGCCTTACAGAAGATAAAGGCGATACAAATTTTAATCCTTGAGATAACACCTCTCCCCTTATTCCTCCATCTAGTGAATATACAATTCCTACATATCCTGCTTTGATTGTATGTGCTGACATTATCCCACATGCTAAAATACCTATAAGTACTACCCCCGAAATAATTGCACCTATCATTTTATTTTTCATTCTATTTCCCCCTGCTTT
>Ga0183100_1000958_pt1 | contig 16824 bp, 10 predicted proteins | sample Biomet2_FD_127789 | JGI IMG/M metagenome (GOLD analysis project Ga0183100, IMG submission 127789) | Microbial communities from bioreactor (seeded with anoxic lake sediment) at LBNL, California, USA - Biofuel metagenome 2 | ecosystem: Engineered > Bioreactor > Anaerobic > Unclassified ...
ATCTAATTCGGCCTTTTCACGGGCGATTTTTTCTTGCTTTAAAGCTACGAAATCCCTTGTCAAATTATCAATTTTTTCTCTGTCGGTTTGTTGAATTTCTAAAAGCGATGAAATCTGTACTTTTGTATTAGTATGTGCTTGAACTTCGTCCCTGTACTTTTTTTCAGAAATTTCTTGTATCTCGTCATATACTTCGAGATAAGTCCGCTCGTGGAATCGCGCATAATCACCTTTTGTAACATTCATAAGCGCATCATTTACAATAGTATGTGACCGCATAAAAAGAAAAGTTTTTTCATCCAGGTCACCCGCTGCATATGCCATTTGTAGAGATTCCATATACTTATCAAGGAGTTTCTTGGTTGGCCGAAGTGCGTTGTAACAATCGGCTATCAATTGCTTGCATTGGTATTCAAGTAACTGCGCTGGACTAAAAAGCCACATCACAGTACCAAACAAATCAGCAGAAATACAAGCCGGAATATGGCCAGAGTTTATACTTTTATTGCTTTCGTACTCTTTGCTAACATTTGCTACTATGTTATTCGATGTCAACATTATGGAATGAGATGATTGAATTCGAGTTGCTGTTTGGCCCCTGCGTGCTCGATACACCATAATTATTGATCTGGCATCAATGCCAATTCCTCGTTTCTTTTCTTCACTAACAGTTAACGCATGATTGGTATATTTATTTTCAATCATTTTGACTAGGAGTTCCTCGTCCTCCTGGAAGGACGCCGCACCAATGTTATAATTTGTTTCTTTTATTGAAATATTCATTTGCGATATTTTTTTTTCGAGCGATGCACAAAACTCCGCAATTTCTGTTTCACTCATCTGACTATCATGAAAATAGCGCACTGCATTGTTTGCTTTGCTAAAATCATACTGGTTACTTACTGCCCATCCAGCGGCTCTATTTATAATGCCATCAATCTCTTGAAAATTATGATCAAATATATAAACATTACATTTCGCAGAATGCAACTTTTCTAGTAGGAATTTGCATGAGTTTACTCGACTTTCAGAGTCCATGCCCAATAAGGCGAACACCATAGGTGAATCTAAATATACGTTCAAACCTTTAAAACTATCTGTTTCTTTCCCCGTATAGAATATCGCTTGTTTTATCACATTACTAAAACTGAGTGATGCGACAAATTGGATGAGATCACTGTTGGCTATTGCTTTCTCAGTAACAAATTTGCTCCATGCATATTCAAATACATTCGAAATATCTAGTTCCGCAAAATCGTCATTGTAAATGTTTACTTCGTCATTTTCTTCTATCCATTGCAGGATTCTGTTTTCGACTTTTACCGTGGTAAGATCATATGATTGCGAAATGCAATATGAACTGAATTCCTTCAATAACACATCCCAATTCGAGTCAAATGAGCTACTGTCAAATTTGTATTGGCAAATTATATCTTTCTCAACACGATATTTTCCGCGATCATAATATATCGAGTTGTTCTCCAAACCAATTCCCAATACTTGTCGCACAAAAGCCAGTGGAACTGAAATGTGATATTTTCTCTCGAAATGGTCAGCTACTTTTGTTTCTTCGATTATCTCCCATCCTTCATCACATATGATGTTAACAAAAAAAGGGAAATATGCTTCAAGAATGTTACTCCCCAAGCAACCCGAGCGAAACGCTGCATAGACTTTAACAAGATCATTTTTCATTATTTCACCTATTATACATTATCGTATAATGCTCCTTAAATTGAAGTTTTATGGCATTTAATTTCGTTCTATGGACTTCCATATTTCTAGTTATGAATGTGGCCAATCAATTCTCTTTATACGCCCTATCTATTAAAGGTTTAACCGTTTCAAAACCTTCATTGCTTATGTTAACAACTCATGCTTGAAGTCAAGCCGCCGGCTAAGACTTACTTGTCGACGCCTTTTTTAGGGGTTCCTTTAAAGCATGCTCGAATTTTACCATTGATTTGCAAAGGAATTCCTTTATTTTGTCCCAATCTTCTTGGCTTGTGATGTCCACATCAAATAACCGAACTGTAATACGAGATGACTTCTTGTCATCAAGCCTCTCCCAAATGAGCGCCGAGCCATAAACGCCTTCAATCTCATCTTTCTTCGCATATAAACGATCAAATATTTTTTTGTTCTCGCTTTGTTCTGATTTTGCAATCATCAGTTCAACTCCAGCATAGCTCTTTGTTGTGATAAAATTAAATACAACACCACCAACGCCAGAACCGCTGGAGAGCCAATGATCAAACCCAGGGTTAACATTTTTATACTGAGGAGAGTAGTTGTTGAACTTCTCAAGTAACTCCGTCCAAAACCTTTTTCTCAGTTCTTGTATATCCCTGTTAATTTCTTTTACTTCTATTTCTTCCCTGGTCTTATCCGCCATTTTGATAATATATTCTTCTGCTTCTTTTACAGGTATGATCTGCTCCATATCCAAAAGCACTTTCCCCTCGAATTCATATGGAGTCACTTTGAAACATTGGGCTTTAATGTTGTGGTTCAACATCCACATTACTGTTGAAGTCACTTCTTTTCTGAACTTGGCAGCAACAAGTATCATGCGTTGATCGTTGTCATTTAAGGAAATCTCATTAAATGGCTTATCATTGAAAAATTCAACGATGTTTTCTTCCGCGTTTTCTGTGGGTGCCACTTTGTCCAAGTAAGCTTGGTAGATTTCCTTTATCTGCAGCTTTGACAAGGTTGAACAATAGGAAACATATTTGAGGGTTTGCCACGTAACATCTTTTCCTGTGTCATCCAGCTTGTTTTCTATCACCACAAGAGAACCAGATTTATCCAAGGCAAGCAAGTCTAGCCGTTCGTTTGTATCATTGAAACCATCAAATTCCTTCTGGATTATTAGCAGTTCTTCACCCAAACACTCGGGATAATTGGCTATCCACTCCTGAAGGTGATCTCTCTCCTTAAATCCAAAGTCATGAAATGCTTTGCTTTGAATTTTGATTATTTTGTTTGATTCTTTGTCCAGAACGAACATGATATGTCCTCCATTTAGAAAATCAATTTGTTATATTAACAAGTGTTAATGAGTTTTTTATTTCATCCGATGTTGTAAGTAGCCAGTTATTCGCCAGCGTATTATTCAGACCCTTTTCATTTTTGTTCATGTAATTCTCTATAAAGCTTGTCGGCTAACGCTAGACAAACGGAACGATACTTATCAGCATCAAGGAATAACTGTGTATATGCTTCAGTATTCTCCATATAAGACTTCTGGGCGGTTGCATCGAAAATTCCAGGGAAAATACTGCGTTCATATACTTGACGATCATCTGTCTGAGCTGCTCTTCGCACATTCTCATCTTTGCGCATTCTCTTGTAAAGATCATCAACAATGACTTTGTCAGCGTCCGTAAAATCTCCAAAGAAAGCTTCGTTGATTTTTTGAATTATTTCTTCAAGAGGACTCAGCTTGTCTGAATTTCCGCCAACTTTTTTTGGGTTAGTAGGAGCCCAAGAGCCAGAAGCCTTTTCGAGCTCAATAGAGCCCTCAAATGTTTTCTCCAGTTTGTAATACTCCAGTTTGACGCGGTTATCAAGATCAAAAGGCGTTATAGGGTCTGAGGGGAGCAGCTTTGATAGGTAGGTGCAGAAGATAAACTCCTTGTGCAAATCCTTATCAAACATGCGCGTGATTTGTGAAATGTAATTATACCATTTCACAAATGCTCGCACCTCTCGGCGGAACTGATACCGTTCCTCCTGATTAAGCTTTTCATTGTATTTATCTGCCACAGTTTTCAAAGCATTGGAGATTTGTCCCTGTGTTGCATTGGCATTGCGTATATCTGGATCAAAATATATGGCTGCGGCCTTATCAATATCCTCCAGCGTATAAACTCCAAAGTCATGTAGAATTTTCTGCGTGGCATAAATCAGGTCAACATTGATTTGCTCATCAAGGCTTATCTCCTGATAAAATGGCTGGAACGCATCCTTAATGCGGTCAATATCGTTGACGAAGTCGAGAATAAAAGTATCCTCCTTGCCGGGACAAATTCTGTTAACGCGGCTGAGTGTTTGTACCGCCTTAACATCGCGTAGTTCCTTATCCACTATCATGGTGTGAAGCAGCGGTTCGTCAAAGCCGGTCTGATACTTCTCGGCAACAATGAGAATATTACCCTCATCGTGAAAAACATTCTTTGTCTGGCTCTCTTTAATGCGATGACCGTCCTTATCGACGTTCATGTTACTTTCGCTGTATTCGATTCCGCTTGGATCAGTGGGATCTTTGATGGTGCCGCTGAAAGCAATCATTATTTCCACGTCGTCATATCCATTAGCTTTTAGATACTTCTGAATTTCATGATAGTAACGCACAGCGGCAAGGCGGGATGCTGTGACGACCATCATCTTGCCTTGGCCACCTATTTTCTTTTTTGTTATCTCGCGGAAGGTCTCGACGATAATTGCTGCCTTCTGCTGAAGGTTGTGGGGGTGAAGTTCTTCAAAACGACGAATGGTTTTAACAGCCTTGGATGCGGGGACATCAGGGTTGTCTGGTGTATTTTTTGCAATCTGATAACACATCTTATATGTTGTATAGTTTGCAAGAACGTCCAGAATGAAACCTTCTTCGATTGCCTGACGCATCGAATAAATGTGAAATGGATGAAAAGAACCATCGGGGTAGGGTTCGCCGAAGATTTCCAACGTTTTACCCTTTGGTGTGGCGGTGAAGGCAAAGAAGCTTAGGTTGTCATGTTTGCCTTGCCCAAGCATTTCCTGCACTAGTACGTCATTCTTTTCAATTTCTTCGATAGCTTTTCCTTCTATCTCAGCATACTCTTTCAGCGCATCTGTCACGTCGGCAAGCGCCTGCTTCAATTTCATGGCACTATGACCGGTCTGGCTACTATGAGCTTCATCTACAAAAATAGCAAAGCGTTTGCCCTCAGCAGAGTTGACCTGGTCGTAAATCACAGGGAACTTCTGCAGCGTGGTGACAATAATGCGCTTGCCATCGTTGATGGCATTGCGCAGGTCGCCTGAATTTTTCTTATCGTCGATGGTTACAACACTACCCAACGTGTGGTCAAAGCCGGTGACCGTTGCTTGTAACTGCTGGTCGAGTATTCTGCGGTCGGTAACGACAATGACGCTGTTGAACACAGGCACATTGTTGCTGTTGTGTAAGCTGGCCATACGATAAGCTGCCCATGCGATAGAATTTGATTTACCGGAGCCTGCGCTATGTTGTATCAGATAATTGTGTCCGGAGCCGTTTTCACGTACATGGGCTACCATCTTACGCACCACATCCAGCTGATGATAACGCGGGAACAACACCTTCGTGCTGACGGTAATCTGAGTAGAACCGTCTTTCATTGCCTTTTTCTGTTCAGTTTTCTCAAAGCTGATAAACTTCTGCAGAATGTCCATCAGCTTATCTTTTTGCAAAACATCCTTCCAGAAATACTCTGTAACATAGCTTCCAGTCGCATTCTGCGGGTTACCGGCTCCGCCGTCATTGCCCGCTCCGTTACTACCCTGGTTAAAAGGCAGAAAGAACGTATTGATACCGTCCAGCTTGGTGGTCATCATAACATTGTATAAATCCGCGGCAAAATACGCCAACACACGCTTGTTGAAGCCAAATGCCGGTTCTTTCGGGTTTCGGTTGTACTGCCACTGACGGATGGCGTTATCTACGGATTGTCCGGTGAGCTGATTTTTCAATTCGATGGCGATAGCAGGAATACCATTTATAGCCAGCATCATATCAATGCTGTTTTTGTTTAACTCAGAATACTGCCATTGACGGATGCACTGGCAGACATTCCTGTTGTAATTCTCGACGGCAGTCTCATTCAACTCTGACTCTGGTTTGAAATAGCAAACCCTAAAGCTGATACCTCGATGCTTGAAACCGTAACGGAGCACGGAGATCAGGCCGACCTGCACAACGGCACTATCAAACGCTTTATAGAACTGCTTAACAGGACTTATGGTACTGACCCGTTCCAAACGCCTCCAAGCCATGGGTTGAGTGCTCTTTACAAAGTCCGTCAAGGTGACAATGTCCAGCGCCATACCACGGCTTTCCTCACTATTATAGCCCTCATTGGTTGCTTTAGCCCAGCCACCATCTTCGGAGATAAGGTAGCTTTCAATGAACTCTTCAAAGACCCATTCATTTTCTTTCATGTTCTCACAACACCTTTCTCTTGCCGGTTACGGTTTCATAAATAAGGGATCTTTTGTAGGATTCGAGATCGCTAATGAGGGCCTGTTTTTCGGTCACTAATGTTTCAATTTCAGTACACTGCCTATCTAAATGCTCTGCGATCGCTTGTTGCTCGTCTTCACCAGGAAGGCAAATATAGCTATTCTGGAGGAAAGCAGTAGAAACTCGCTTTAGTCCTCCAGTGCCAGTCATAGTCGCACAAGCATGTTGCTTTAGCTTTTCATTCTGTAAACAATAGAATAAATATTTGGGCAAAACAGTCTTAGCTCTAAAAACGAATAGTTCTGAGCTCCCAAACCCGAATTTGTTATGAAGCCCGTTCATAATTGCTATATTCCCATTCTCAAAGCAAGGGGTTACTTTTGCTATGACAATATCCCCCTCTTGAAATGGAGTATAGGAGGAATTTATATTTCCAAATATCCCCTCACGATTAATAAAATAGCCATTTTTAATGCATTCCATCGGCGCAAATGTTACGATAGATTCATCACAAAATTGACTGGTATCACAAGGTGGTGCAAAAGTCGCACAATATTTAATTCGTGTTTTTCCCCATTTTGCAGGCATTTCTCCGATCCACTGGACATCACTGCCCTTCATTTCAACAATTGGATTAAGCCCTTTTGTGACCGTCTCATAGATGATGGATGCCTTCCAAGCCTTGTATTTCTCAAGGCTGACTTTAGCTTCTTCAATTGTTGAGTCAATCTGCCCACAATTATCGTCAAGGTAAGTGGTTATCGCTTCCTGTTCGATATCACTTGGGAGAACTATGCGAAGTTCCTTGACCTCATCATAGTTCAGCCCTTGGCGAACGCCGGAGCCCATGCCATAAAACCCTTTTTTTAAGTCAAAAGCATGAAGCATATAATAGAGATACTTCGAGTGCCTTGCGTTGATAGAACGGAGTGTGGTATATGCAGAGGTTATGATGCCTCTTTCAGTAGATAATCCGACTCTCAGGCTCGTATGATCATTTTGGAGGTCTGTCAAACGCAGTACGATATCACCAGCCTCAATGATATTGTATCCATCAAAAGAAGCTGGCAATAAACCTTCGGGTGAATCAATATCCTTGCGCTTGATTTTTCCATAACTTAGTGACAGCAAATTGTTTTCCTGCAATTCGCTGTTTTTGCATTTGACCCGCTCTACTAGTTGATAAATAGTTCTAATATTCCAACCGTCAGGAATATCTCCTATCCATTCTATACCGCTATCCTTTACCGTGGTGTAGGTATGTGCATCAACCATTTTGTTCACCACCGTTTCCGAACAACGTATGAAGTTTTTCTATTAAGCTGCGTTCACGCTGCTCAATGCGCTTTGCAATATCTCTGGAGGGTTCTAGTTCTGCAAATTCGTAGAATGTGCTAGTGAAGGGTATCTCATAACCAACTTTAGTCTTGGATTCATCAATCCAGGCCCCGGGACGGTATGGCAAGACTTCCCTCTTAAAGAAGGTGTGCACATCTTCATCCAGTGGTACATTCTCTGTATCTCGTTTGGATGGATCAGCAGAAGGAGAACCATTTTTGAGAACAGGTTTCCCTGCCTTATCTAAAACTGGACTTTCTACAGTTACTTTATTATAGCCAAGGGTTTCAGATGGTAGGACCTTACTCTTACAAGTTATTTCCTTTTTATCGCCGATTTCTTTTGTTAAGATCCCGTCTGTATAGTTGCCGTAGACCTCCACGATCAGATTATGACAGATATCGGTAATATCAACACGCTTATTGCCGATGGGTTTTCTGCGAGTTTCAAAGCACTTGCTGGCATCGATAAGTTGCACGTAGTCCTTGTGCGCTTCCGGCTTGTTTTTGGTAATGATCCAAACGTAGGTAGCAATTCCTGTGTTGTAAAAGCTGTCATTGGGCAGCTGGACAATGGCATCGAGCCAGTCATTTTCAATGATATATCGGCGGATTTCGCTTGGCCCACTCCCGGCATCGCCAGTGAAGAGCGATGAACCATTTTGGATAATAGCCATGCGCCCAGTATCTTTCAACTTTGCCAGACCATTAAGCAGGAAAAGCATCTGCCCATCACTCTTGCTGGGCAGACCAACGCCGAAGCGTCCCTTGGGGCCTTTCTTTGCTTCCACTTCAATATCCTTAGCTTCACGCTTCCAATCAATACCAAAAGGAGGGTTGGAAATGACATAGTCGAAGGTATAGCCAGAAAATTTATCATCATTTAGCGTGTCCCCAAACTGCATGTTTTCAGGATCGCCACCACGAATGAGCATGTCCGCCTTGGCAATACCGAAAGTGAACGGGTTAATTTCCTGACCGAAGCAGATGATGCTCGCTTCGGTATCCATAGCTTTTATCCGTTCCTCCATGCAGGTCAGCATCTGACTGGTACCCATAGCCATATCATATACAGTTCTGGGTTGGAAGTTATCTACAAAGAAGTTGTCGCCAGTGGTCAACAGATCGCACATTAGGTAGATGATGTCGCGGCTGGTAAAATGGGCCCCTGCTTCTTCAGCATAACTTTCGGAAAAGCGCTGTACAAGGTTTTCAAAGACATAGCCCATATCAACGGCAGATATCTTTTTTGGATCCATATTAGCGTCTTCACCGCAGAAGTCACTGATTACCTGATACAGAACACCAGCGTCTGACATGCGGTCAATTTGCGAAAAGAATCCCATATTTGCAAGAATATCAATAACATTATCTGAGAAACCATTGATGTAATCCTCAAAGTTGACCTTAATATTATCAGGATCAGCCTTCATCAATTCAAATGTATATTTGCTTGTATTGTAGAACTTGTAGCCGGAGGCGGTGCGAAGAAAACCGTCTCTGACTGCAAGTTCTTTGACTTTTAAATAGGTTTCTCGCACTTTGTCATGAGTGGGCAGCAAGCAGTCGTGAAACCGTTTGATAACGGCCATCGGTAAAATAATAAGGCCGTATTCATGCGGCTTATAAGCACCAAAGAGGCTGTTAGCAACATTCCAAATTAGATTTGCTTTCTCATTGATGTTATTTCCAACTTGTCTAATTTTGGCGTTAGCATCCATAATCTCCATCCTCCTAAATAAGTTATTGGTAAACTAAATTCCCAATAATTGTAAAATATAGTCACCAAATCAAAGTTCACTATTTGAAACCAACAAAAAGAGCTCCACACAAAGAGAGCTCAAAAAAATAGAATCAAATCTGATTTCGCACAATTAATCATCTAGGCCCCCAAGAACTACATATTTATTCTAATATCATTGTAAGGACTTCATGCTTTTTGTGCAAGGCATTTCTGCCGGAGTACCCTTCTCCGCTCGATTCATAACCATTTATAGCACAGTCAACTTGCATCCAATCCCCAGCCGACAGATTCGAAGTCTGTGACTCCCATAAAGCCACTTCCGCCAAGAATTTAGTTCACCCAAAACGAGACCGCCTTCCTGTCACCGCCTAGCAGCTCCCCCAATTTCAATATATTCATTTTTCTTTCGCATCTGCCGTACCTCATCAGGGGTGTATGTGCCATTCGGTTTTGAATGAAGAATCATATGGCAGTTGGGGCAAACAGGTATGAGGTCTTTGATCGGGTCCACACAATAATGACTGTCCACTTCAAACAGGGGTTTGATGTGGTGTACGTGGATTTTTCCGGCAAACTCATCCCCATACTCTTTTCCAAAATCAATACCGCAAATTTGGCATTTCGCTCCATATTCCGCGATGCATTTTTTTCGTGCTTCAGGGTTTCTTTCATATGCGTTTACAGTGATTGTGTGCTTGCTTCCCTCATAATAGACTCCACCGGCCTCAACAATCTCCTCAGGCCAGCAAATCTCATCCCTTGCCAGATACTCCAACAAATGAGGCAATCCCTCGTCGCCGATTTTATGGACGGTGCGAAACTGTCTGAAAATCCGTTTGCATTCTTTCCCCGGCACAATTGGCTTCTCATACTGTATCCGATCAATCCTCACATCAACCGAGTTCTTGTTGTTGCAATAGTCATCCGGACTATCTTCCAGCAGATATGGGCCGCGGATGATCTCGCCCAATGCATAGATGCCGGCTTCAACCCGGGGATCCTGCTTTCCCACATACAATGTCAGGATATCCCCCAACGCCATGCTTTTGGTCGCTAAAAAAGTCTCAATATGTCCGGGGGCTTGTACCTTTTGGAACATATTCCACTGTAAAAGGTTGACCGGTTCAAAATAGTGATTCAATGCTTACTCCTGTCATGTAATGAATTAAAAAAGAGCCCCACGCAAAGAGAGCTCAAAAAAATACAATCAAATTTGATTTAATAGACATTAACATCTAAACCCCCAAGGTATAAGAAATATTCCTCCTTTATTCTAATGACTCACGTCTTGTTCTGCAAGGATTTTCTGGATTTTTCCCATTATCCGCCCAAAACCTTGCCTTTTTTTGCCCAGTAACCTCACCGCGACCCCACATGGGGAAGCGGTCCAACGATGGGAAGCAAATATTCTTCCATGCCCGCTCAGACTTGGTGGACAACATCCCCGTCCATAACCGTCAATAGAACTTTCGTCTCCAATATTTCTTCAGGATCTACCCCAAAGAGATTTCGATCCAACACCACGATATCCGCAAGCTTTCCCTCCTCCAGCGACCCAAGAATATCATCCTGGTTCACACAATAAGCGCCGCCGAAGGTATATGCCCTCAGCACGTCGGCCAAAGGAATTTTCTCCCAAGGATTGATGTTTATTTCATGGCCTTCGATGTTTTGCCTTGTTACCGCGGCATGAATGGTTTCCATCGGACTAAAAGTGACCACAGGGTAATCCGTGCCGAAAGCCAGCACCGTTCCCTGTTCCAACAACGATTTGAAGGGGAATTGATATCGACTTCGATTGGGCCCGATTTTGACCAGTTTTTCCAAATTTTCATATGCCAGGTGCAAGGGTTGCATCGCTGCCGTGACATCCAGCTTGGCAAATCTGCCGATGTCATCCGGATGTGGCGCCTCGATATGCTCAATGCTGTTTCGTATTTTCAAGGGTCCGTTTTTTCTCTGGGATTCTTCAAAGGCATCAAGCGCCATTCGAATGGCTCCATCCCCGATTGCGTGCAGCTTTATGCCATACTGTTGACCGTTCGCAAAAAGGACACAATCCCGAAGGGTTTCATATTCATAAAAGGGACGGCCATGTGAATCCGGCATATCAGTATAGGGTTCCAACAGAAAAGCGGAATTAGAAGATGTGACACCGTCGATAAACTGCTTCAGCCCTGCGACCCTAAGTTTTTCGGAATGATACTTGTCCCGTAGCCGATCTGCCAAACCAGTGTCCGGCATCAGTCCCAGGCTTGGATAGAGATTGAGCCTTACCGTCAAGCGATGATCAAGCTCCAGTTGGTGAAGAGATTCGTATTCTGAAAAATCCCCCACCGGCTCAGGGCAGTTGGACACATCCGTTGTGGAAGTGATTCCGCATTCAGACAGTTTCTTGTTGAAAGCCATTAGAATTTCATCTTCTTCGTTGTTGTCTGCTTTGAACGCGATCGTGTTGGCCACTTCACAGGCTTCCAGTTCATAGAGCATCCCATCCGGCTCACCGTCGTCATTCTTTCCCACCTTTCCAAAGCTGACTGTTGTGTCCGCATTGATCGAGCATGCTTCCAACGCTTTGGAGTTCAACCAAAAGGTGTGGCCCTCAGCGGATAGTAAAAAGACGGGTCGGTTCGGCTCAATGGCATCCAGATCCTCTTTGCATGGATTGCGATCCGCTTCATCCCAAGATGGCAGGTGCCACCCCATGCCGACAACCTTATTCATTTCAGCGCATTCTTTGCTGAATTTGGCAACCATATCCAAACACTCTTTTTTGGATTGTGCGTCAAAGAGGGTGCGGCAGACTCTACCGCTTGATTGGAAAGCCCCGACAAAGTAGTGCATATGCGAGTCAATAAATCCTGGGAGAATCAAGTTGTCTTTATACTCAAACACTTTCGTATGCAAATCCTTATACAAGTCCACTTCATCCCAAGATCCGACTTTAATGATTTTATTCCCTTTCACCGCAATGCCGCCGGCAAACGTACCATTCGTTTTTCCCGTAAAGATTGCGTTGCTTTTTAAGATTAAATCGGCTTTTTCCATTTCATTTCTCCTTTTTGAGCACTACCGGGCAGTATACGTTGATTATCATAGTTGAATAGTAGTCCCCACGGTGCAACTAGTAAATTGCACTTATGGTCCGTATTTGTACTCATTTAGAAGTACCTTGGAAGTAATTCCTATTTATCTTCAATGTGGATTGTTATATAATCAACAAAAGAGGTGTTGAAATGAAAATTGTTGAAAATGATTGGATCTCCATCAATAATATCGTCTATAAAATCAATGATATTGAAGACTGTGATGAAATGCGAAAAGCGTTTCTCAAATCTCTTCAGGCCATTATCGGATTCGATCGGGCATCATTTTATCTTTCGGACAAAACCGGCGAACACGTTCTCTGCTGCCCTGTCGGCATCAATTTTACGGATGAGCAATTGAACTCCTACCTGGAAAAGTATGAAAAACTCGATTATTCCCGTTGGGTCATTTTGTGTACCCAAAGTAAAGTCAGCAAAGAGACAGATTTGTTTCCGGCAAACGAGCGGGAGTATTCTCCATATTATCAACAGGCGTATTTGCCGATGGATATTCATTTCTCCATTCTGATCGCTCTTTCACACAATGGGCTTTTTTTGGGGTCCGTCGCTTTGTACAGGTCAAAAAAAAATGAAGACTTTTCAGAACGGGATATCGCTTTGCTGGATATTTTGAAGGACCATCTGGCTCTGAGACTATTCCACGATTATAAAAACCAACTGCCCCATACAGCCGTTGCGCCAAGGGACGACTCCAGATATATGATGCATCTCAAAGAATACAATTTGACCGACCGGGAAAGCGAAGTTCTGGAGCTGTTGAATGAAGGAGTCTCGACCATCAATATCTGTGAAAAACTGTATATAGCGCCAACCACTCTCAAAAAGCATGTGTCGAACATTTATCGCAAACTCGGCATCAGCAACCGAATGGAGCTTGTGCTTCTTCTAAATCAAAAGAAGTGACCAACCATCAAAGCAACGTTTCTTTCTTGAATTGTCTTAAAGTGGAAAAAGGTATTATGCCGCTACATCTTTTGTACACCTATCCATTAAATTCACCCTTTCAAATGGTCCTGTGGAACAATATGCACACCAACCATTATGACCTACAATGATTTCATCATCAGGTTTATATTGGTTATTATTGAAAGGAGTCTTTGAAATGACGAATGTGAGTTTAAAGGATGAAAACGGCAAGATTTACTATGGCTGGTATATTGTGGCGATCAGCCTCTTTTTTATGGCGCTTGGTTATTCCTGCGTCGTATCAATTGTAGGTGTGTTCGTAATGCCCATCACAAGTGAGCTGCATATCCAGATCGGCGATTTTGTTGCCTGGACCACCATAATGTCCGTGACCTCTATATTGTACCTCTTCTTTGCAAGCAAACATTATAATGCAAAAACGGTAAAGCCCATCATGTTTGTCTGCGCCCTTCTTGGGGCTGTCGCGTTTTTCGGTTTTTCAAGAGCCACCGAACTCTGGCATTTTTATTTGTTCGCTGTGCCCATGGGAATCTGTTTTGGCGGTTTGACCGCAACCCCGTGTTCTGTCCTTGTCAATAATTGGTTCGGCGGAAAATGCAAAGGTCTTGCGTTGGGTCTGGTGTTCAGCGGGACATCGGTATTGGCGATGGGTCTGATTCCCTTGGTCAACCACATCACTATCATATCAGGATGGAGAACGGCCTATCTGTTCATCGCTGCAGGGATTCTTGTGATTTGCGCACCTCTGGTGTTGATCTTTGTTAAATGGTCACCGGCAGAAAAAGGACTTAAACGAATGGGAGAATCCGAACAGGAGATGAAAGAGGATTCGCTTGAAAAAAGCGGCATCCCGTTTTCTGTCGCACGCAAAAAGTTGTCCACTTGGATGATGTTCTTTTCGGGAACACTTCTGGTCATTGCCTCTTCGGCCATGCTGACCCATACCCAGGCTTTTTTGCAAATGTCAGGTTATTCTCCGACGTTTGCCGCCAATGTCATGTCCGGGATGATCGGCGCCCTCGTTTTGGGAGGTATTCTGGTCGGCGCTTACTGTGACCGGTTCAACTTGAAATACGCCGCGGTCACCACCGGAATACTTTTTGCAGTCGCTTATCTCGCTCAGTTGTTCATACCGCAGTTCGGCTGGTTCATTGGTGTTTTGATTGTGTGCTATGGTTTTGGATGCACCGCCGTGAACATCGTCCCCCCACTGATTGCCAATCACATGTTCGGTGAAAAAGAATTGTCTACATATATCGGCTACATCAACATCTTCATCGGCATCGGTGGTGCCTTAGGGTCGACACTGGTGGGCAAATTATTTGATTACACAGGAAGCTATACGATTCCGTTCATCGTCTGCGCCATCCTTCTTTTGCTCACTGCATTGATTCGAGGTATCGTAACGTCAGAGAAATACAAATTCATACCCGACATCAAAAAATAATATGGCTAAATAAACAAAAATGACTTCGAGATTCAATCGAAGTCATTTTTGTTTCGTATCACCCAGGATGATCCATCAACCACGATTAAAATGTGTCTCATCCGAACATCTCCTTTTCTATTTTCATCATACATTCCCTTTGTTAAGTTCATGTTATCGGGCGGATAAGCGTTTGTAAAAATCAGAAAAATAAACCCCATTGCATCAATGGGTTTGAATTCTTTCGTTTCCGATTAAAATAATTTCGTTAAAAGTCTATTGTCTTTTTGTTCTATCTGTTATATTATCTATATAACAGTTTAGGAAGGGGTGACGTCATGATTATTGAGATTGACATGCACAGTTCAATACCGATCTACAAGCAACTCAAAACCGCGATCATCAGCGCGATTTTGTCCGGGCAACTAAGCGAGGACGACAGTCTGCCGTCGGTTCGGCAGCTGGCCAGCGACCTGGGCATCAATCTGCATACCGTCCGCAAAGTCTATGAGATGCTCTGCGACGAGGGGTACATCCGGATTCACCGCAGCAAAGGGGCCGAGGTTTGCAGTCCGCCAAAGCTTGCCAAAGAGGATCTGGCTGTGTTTGAATCCCTTCTTTTGCCGATTGTCATCGAGCTTCGTGCTCGTGACATCAGCAAGGAAAAGTACATTGAATTGATGAATCAGCTTTGGGAAAAAAGCATAAAGGAAGGTGCTTCAAATGAATAGTGAATTGAATTATATGATTGGGATCATGGGGCTGTCCTGGATAGTTGTGATTCTGGCTGTCGCCTTCACCCCATATTTCATACGCAAAAACATTTCTTTCGGCGTTTCTGTGCCTGAGACCGAATACGCCAATCCGCGATTCAAAGTGCTACGGCGCACCTATTCCGTCGACTGTATCGTCGTGGGTTTGATTTTGGGAGTTGCAAGCTCCGTTTGCTATATCTGGATAACGGTTGAAACCGCCGTTTGGATTCAGCTTGTCTCCATCTTTTTGTACCTTGCCTTCAGTTTCTTGTTTTACTTTTCCATGCGAAAAAAAGTCAGGTCAATCAAGCAAGAAAGCGACTGGCCAATCGACTCCAAAGCCGTGGCTGAGCTAAGCGGAGAAAAGACCAGCGGCAAAACCATCCATACCGCGTGGTACCTTTTTTATCTTGTGGTGATTGCTGTCGCCGTCATCGCAGTGGTGTTGAAGTACCCCTCCCTGCCGGACCAAATTCCAATGCACTATAACATCGCGGGAGAGGTTGACCGCTATGCCCAAAAATCCATCGGCATCTTCGCCGTCATGCCCATCATCCAGCTCTTGATCGGGTTGATGTTTGCCGGTATCAATGTTGCCATCCGAACCTCCAAGCGCCAAAGGGATTTCAACAGAAGCAACGCGTTTCGAGGTGTTCTGAGCGTGACATTATTCGCCATTGGTTGTATGGTGATGATTCTTTTGACCTGCGTGCAACTGGCCATGGTGAGCTTCATAAACGAAAAGCTGATGATGGTCTTGCCAATCGCTTTCCTCATCGCAACCACCGCTATCTGCGTCTATCTGGCCATCAAGGTCGGTCAGGGCGGAAGCCGATTGAAAGGCACCTATGGCAAACCGGCCGAGGCGGTGGATGACGATAGCCACTGGATCGGCGGGTTTTTGTATTTCAATAAAAAAGATCCCTCTGTTTTTGTGGAAAAACGTTTCGGGATCGGATACACCCTTAATTTCGGAAACCCCGTCAGCATGCTGGTGGGCGCCGCCCTGCTTGTGCTGATCGCCGCCTTGCTGATATTGCCCCTGATCATTAAATAGTCACTTGTGGAGTGACGCGAGTCCCAAAAGGGGCATCCCTGTCCACAACAATCAAGGCTACCCAAGTTCATTGGACCATTTATGAATCATCGCGTGCGGTTCTTCATGAACCCAGCGTCCCATGACGTTTTCTTCATGTTGTTCAAATTTTTCAAACAGCTCGTCCTTCATTGGCTCGTCTCGGATTTTGTCAGCCATCCCAAACAAAACATTGTTTTCTAATTCCTTAAAAAGATAATTCTCTTCTTTTCCGTGGCGGCATT
>Ga0183100_1000959_pt1 | contig 16824 bp, 18 predicted proteins | sample Biomet2_FD_127789 | JGI IMG/M metagenome (GOLD analysis project Ga0183100, IMG submission 127789) | Microbial communities from bioreactor (seeded with anoxic lake sediment) at LBNL, California, USA - Biofuel metagenome 2 | ecosystem: Engineered > Bioreactor > Anaerobic > Unclassified ...
TAATTATTTAATTTTTAAATTAAAACATTAATAAATTGATTGGTATTTGAAAATTGTAAATTGATAATTAGTCAACTATTTCAACACCCATTGATCTGGCAGTGCCCATGACTGATCTTTTGGCGGCTTCTAGGTCTTTGGTGTTTAGGTCTGGCATTTTGGCTTGAGCGATTTGTTCGACTTGAGCCATGGTAAGTTTGCCGACTTTTTCTTTACCAGCAGTTCCAGTACCTTTTTGAATACCAGCAGCTTTTTTGATCATGTCAGAAACTGGAGGTTTTTTGAGATAAAATTCGAAAGTGCGGTCTTCAAAGACAGTGACCACAGCTGGAATAACTGAACCTCTTTGATCTTTGGTTTTTTCATTGAATTCATTACAGAAGTCCATGATTTTAATACCATGAGGACCAAGAGCAGTACCAACTGGAGGTTGTGGAGTAGCTCCACCGGCAGGTAAATTAATTTTAACGATGGCTTTAATTTTTTTAGGCATATGTTTTAATTTTCGAATTTTCAAAATCCAATTTTCAATAAATGAATTAATTATTTAATTGAAAATTTATGAATTTAAAAATTGATTGGTATTTGAAAATTGTAAATTGATAATTTTTTTTACAGCTCTTTTGAAACTTGTAAAAAATCGAGTTCGACGGGGGTTTCGCGTTCGAAGAAAGAAACTAAACAACGAACTTTACCTTTTTCTTGATCAATAGAATCGATAGTACCGACGAAATCGGCAAATGGACCGCTAGTGATTTTAACTACGTCGCCAATGGCAAACGGAGTTTCATATTTTGGTTTTTCCTCTTCGGTGTGGTTGAGAATTTTATCAACTTCACTTTGAGAAATAGCTTGAGGTTTGTTTTCGACACCAATGAAACCAGTGACACCTTGGGTAGTACGGACAGTAATCCAAGAATCATCAGAAAGGGACATTTGGACTAAAACATAACCGGGAAAAGTTTTTTCTTGAGATTTAACTTTTTGGCCACGTCGAATAATCATTTTGCTTTGAATAGGGACGATAGCTTGAAAAATTTGATCCTCAAGACCCATGGTTTTGATACGGGTTTTGAGTGCTTCTATAACTTTATATTCGTGACCGGAGTAAGTGTTGATGACGTACCAGGCAGCATCAAAGCTAGGTTCACGACTAGAGAGTTGAAAAAGAAACTCTTTTTGATTAGTTTTTGTAGATGTTTTTGGCATAATTTATTTTTTTGTTCCAGCAGTAGAAGCGACCGATGGAAGGGGATTAATTGTTGGTTCGACCGATTGAACTGTTGGGGTCGAAGGTTTATTTTTTAAATTTCCAAGAAGACCAATGGAATTGGTAAAAAGATAATCAAAACCACCTAAGATTAGGGAAATGATAATCGAGATTGATATTACCACAATCGTGAGCTGAATTAAAGTATCTTTTTTTGGCCAAGTGATGTTCTTGAATTCAACTGCAACTTCTTTTAAAAATTTAATGATTTTTTGCATGAGAGTATTATAGCAGGGTTTCTTTTCCCGCGGAATTGGTGCAGGATTTTTTTTGAGATAATTCATCGGAGATTAACGCTTAAATTAATATTAACTTTGAAAAATGATATACTTTGTTTATGAATGAACGAGGTGTTAGATTTGTTCCGCCAGTCGGAGAAGATAGGTATATAGGTATTGGCAGAGTGCCTACTGTTTCTAACAATTTGGATTGGAGAGATGTGACTCCAGGTTTGACTGTTAGAGATGTAATAAGGGATAATATAGATTATATCTCAGATGATTTAATGATTTTGTATGGAAAGTTTTATGAACTGGTATGTGCCAAAAAGACAAATAAAGATCTTAAGACATCTCCGTATTGGGGGTATGTACAGCCTCACAGTTTTACTGGATATGGAATGCAATTGCGTGAAGTTGAGAGGAATCAAATTGATTTGATTGGTTTTTCTGGAGAGCTTGAAAGTTCAAGTATTAGAGTGGTTGAACCTACTTCTATTTCTAAAATAGAAATACCAAGTCGTCGTGTATCTCCTTATCGGACAAAAATGATTACTTATCGGCGATTTATAAAAGATGTTTTGACATGTTCGATTGAAACTAAGTTTGTTTCAGATGATGGGGGTAGACGTTTTACGACCGAGAACTTAGTTAGTTTTTGTTCTTTTAGAAATGGTAGAAATAATATCAATTTATTTGTAACAAAAAGTGAACCTTCGGAAAGTATGAAATTGCTTTTAAATAATGTTCCACAGAGAGAGGTTGATCACATTGATAAGGTATGAATAATAGTTTCTAAAATTTAATTGGAGGAGCTTAAGGGGTTAGTGTTGTGTGGTTCTTTCCCCGCGGAATTGGTGCAGAATTTTTTTTTGAGATAGTTTGTAGTATTGTTATTGGCTAAGGGTAGTGTGTATTATGTTGATTATCCACTATGAATGGTGGTTGGTTGAAGATTAAAAATTATTGTAAAAATCGAATAAAAATATGATTTGTCCATATTGTGGTTTTGATGAAAGCAATGTGTTGGAGAGTCGTGAGGCTGATGATGGGAAGGCGACTCGAAGGCGACGGGAGTGTGTGAAGTGTGAGAAAAGATTTACAACTTATGAGAGAGTGCAGAATATTGATTTAAAAGTAATTAAAAAAAGTGGTCGAGTGGAAAATTATTCCAGAGAAAAATTGGAAAAATGTTTTGAAAAAGCATGTTGGAAACTACCAGTAGAGGAAAGGGCAAGGATGATTGATGAAATTGAAATGAAACTTTTAAATTGGAAGACAGTGGAAATTCCAAGTAAAGAAATTGGAAAAATGGTGATGGAGAAATTAAAAGAGGTTGATCCGATGGCTTATATCAGATTTGCTACGGTTTATTTAAATTTGGATGAAATTGAGGATTTTAAAAAATTATTAGTTGCTTTTAAGAAAAACGAAAAATGACCGACACAGATATTCGCCAAAATATTAGTAATCAGGAATTGATGGAACCGCAAATGTCGGATAATGCTAGATATATTGCAGAGACTAGATATTCAAAAAAATCAGAAGATGGCAAACCAGTAGAAAAAGTGAAAGATATTTTTTGGCGAGTATCAAAAGCAGTGGCAAAAGGAGATTTAAGTTTTGGTAAAAGTGAAATTGAAGCGGAAAATACAGCAAAAGATTTTTATAAATTGATGGCGGAACAGAAATTTTTGCCAAATACACCGTGTTTGGTGAATGCTGGCAAAGAAAAACAACAATTGTCGGCTTGTTTTGTGTTGCCAATTGAAGATTCGATGGATTCAATTTTGGAAACTATGTCGAACATGGCGAAAATTCATAAATCTGGTGGAGGGACGGGATTCTCTTTTTCGAGATTGCGACCAAGTGGAGACTATATAAAGAGTAGTGGGGGAACAACAGTTGGGCCAGTAAGTTTTATGCAAGCTTACAATGATGTGACGGCCCAAATTAAACAAGGTGGGGTACGACGCGGAGCAAATATGGGAATGTTGAGTATTGATCATCCAGATGTGTTGAGATTTGCAGTAGTGAAATTAGATGAATGGAGTTTGACTAATTTCAATATTTCTTTGGCGGTGACGAATGCTTTTATGGAGAGAATTGATTTGGATAAAAAATTTGTAACTGATGAATTGATTCCTGAAGAAGTAGTGGAAGAGATAAAAACAGCGGAACAGATTCGGGATGTAGAAATGAGATTGCGGGAAGTGGAAGCGGGAGTAAAAAAACTTTATGAATGGGCTGAGGCAAAACAAGAGGGTGAGGGGTATGAGTTGATTAATCCTAGAAATAACCAAGTAACAAAAAAGTTGAATGCTTATAAAGTATTTAATTTGATAACTCGTTTGGCATGGCAATTTGGTGATCCGGGACTAGTATTTATTGACAGGATGAATGATAAAACTTCAAATCCAGTGCCAAGTGTGGGAAGAATTGAAGCCACTAATCCATGTGGAGAACAACCATTATTGCCTTATGATGCGTGTAATTTGGGAAGTGTGAATTTATCAAAGTTAGTGATTGGGAATGATTTAGATTGGGAAGAATTAAGAAGAATTGTGTTTGAGGGGGTGCATTTTTTGGATAATGTGGTGGAAATAAATGAATTTCCGGTGCCGAAAATTCGTGAAATGGTAAGTGATACCAGGAGAATTGGTTTGGGAATAATGGGGTTTGCTGATGCTTTGTTTAAATTAAAAATAAAATATGATTCGGACCAAGGGATTGAATGGGCCAAAAAAATCATGAAATTTGTGACGGAAACAGCCAGAGAAGCGACTTGTGAGTTGGCAAAGTCACGAGGAACTTTCCCACTTTGGAATGTGAGTGTATTTGCTAACACTGATTATCGACCACGAAACATGGCGTTAACAACGATTGCTCCGACGGGAACTATTAGTATGTTGGCGGATGCATCTTCAGGTATCGAACCAGTGTTTTCTCTTGGTTATCAAAAAAATACGGTGGAAGGAAAAACACTTTATTTGGTTAATCCAGTTTTGGTGGAAGAGCTAAAAAATAAAAGGATTTATTCTGAAGAATTAATGGAAAAAATTGTTAAGAATGGTGGGGCTTTGAAAGGGATAGATGAGATACCAGAGGAAATTAAAAATATTTATATAACAGCTTTGGAAATTGATCCGGAATGGCATATTAAAATTCAAGCAGCTTTCCAAGAATTTACTGATAATGCGGTGTCAAAAACAATTAATTTGCCAGAAACAGCCACGGTTGATGATGTCAGAAATGCCTATAGAATGGCTTATTCGTTGGGGACAAAAGGAATTACTATTTATAGAACTGGGTCAAGATCGTTTGAACCGTTACAAAAAGTTAAGACAAAAGAAGAGAAAACTGAAGAAAAAGGAATTATTTGTGTTTCAAAGAAAAAACCAACTCCAATTGTGGCAAATGGAGTTAGAGTGAAGAAAAAATGTGATGTGGGCAGTGTGTACACTTCAACTTTTTATGAAGAAGGCGATGGTCCGGTAGAAGTTTTTGTAAATTTAGGTAAATCTGGTGGTTATTTGGCGGCTTCGGCAGAAGTGACGGGAAGATTGGCTTCGTTGGCATTGAAATATGGAGCAACTTTAGATGAAATTTCTGGTGAATTAATTGGAATTTCTTGTGGTCAAAAAATTGGCATGGGAACTAACGCGGTGTTAAGTATGTTTGATGCAGTGGGGAAATCTTTGCTGGAAATTTCTAAAGGGAAGCAATTAAGTATTTTTGGGGATCATCCGGAAGTGCCGACAGTAGATGTAATTAAAAGTACTGAAGAAATGAACCAGGCTGAAAGTAAATTTGGGGCGTGCCCTGATTGTGGTAGTCCACTTCGAGCTGAAGAGGGGTGTTTTAAATGCACTAATGTGTTTTGCGGATACTCGAAGTGTTCGTAAAAAGATTTATGAATCATGATTTATGATTTATGAATAAAACATAAAAATTTAATTTAAAAATTATTCTGAGTTATGAGTATAAGAGGGGATAAAGGAATGACGTTGGGGGAGTGTAATTTGGAGATGTCGAAAAATTCTCCGTTTGTAAGGACGGTGGGGATGATTGACGAGCTTCAGGCTAGGGTGGCGGGGGCGAGAATTCTTTTTGAGAATAAAAAAAATGTTGAGTTTGAAGAAATAGAAAAAGATTTATATCAAATTATGGGGTCGTTATATAAAGTAATAAAGTGGCAGGATGGGGAAGAAAGAATAAAAAAAATGGAGAGTGAGATAAAATTTTATGGTGAAAAATTTGGTAATCCTAAAAAATTTTTAATTCCAGGGAAAAATGAATTGGAAGTTAGAATAAATTTATGTCGGACAGGGTGCAGATTAGCTGAAGAAGAATTGGTTTTTTTAAAAGAAGAAAATGAAAAGAATAATTTGTATTTTGATGGAAATATTTTGAAATATATCAATAAACTGTCAACGTATTTTTATTGGGTGTGGAGAGAAAATTACAAATGATATTGATTGTTATATTAAATGAGTTATATTGATATATTTATTGAAGAAAAATATTAGTTAATTTATGTTATATTAATTGGCGAATGGAAAAAATAATTCTTGAGTTAAAGAAAAATTGGAAACAAATATTGTTGGTAGTGGTTTTGGTGTTGGGGGTTGGTTATATTTTTGAATTTAAAGAAACAAAAACAAGTAAAAAAGAAAATGTTGAGGTTAAAAGTGAGGTGGTAGAGAATAAAAATTTTGAATATAAAGGGAAAGAAGGGAAAGATGCTTTGAGTTTGTTAAAAGAAAAGACAGCAGTGGAGTTAAATGATAAAGGAATGGTAGTGTCGATAAATGGACGAAAAGCGGAAACAGAAAAACGGGAATTTTGGGGATTTTATGTGAATGGAAAAATGGCTGAGGTAGGGGCGGCTGATTTTAAAACAAAAGATACCGATGTTATTAATTGGAAAATAGAAAATTATTAATATGAAAGAAAAATTATTTCCAGTTTTGGTGGTTTTGGCGGCAGTGTTGATGAGATTTTTACCCCATCCAGCTAATGTAGCCCCAATTGCAGCTATGGCTTTGTTTGGCGGAGCTTATTTAAATAAAAAATATGCAGTATTTTTGCCTTTGGTAGTAATGTTTGCGTCGGATTTATTTTTAGGATTTCATAAAACTATGCCATTTGTTTATGGAAGTTTTTTGATAGCGTCAATAATTGGGATTAGTTTAAAAAATAAGGTAAAAATAAAGCCGGTTTTAGGGGCAAGTTTATTGTCGTCAGTAATTTTTTATGTGGTGACTAATTTTGGAGTGTGGCTAACTAGCGGCATGTATGAATTAACAGGGTTGGGTTTAATTAGGTGCTATGTTTTAGCGATTCCGTTTTTTAGAAATACTTTAGCGGGGGATTTGTTTTATACGGTGATGATGTTTGGCGGGTACGAAATAGTATTAAGATTGTCTTCTAAAGCTCATATTCGGGTTTAGATTTTTTAGAATTTGTTATCATTGTTGTATGGGGGAGAGTATTAATCAAGGATATTCAAAGAGTGAAAATGAAATTGGAGCTCAATTTAGATTAGTTGAACATGGAGTGGGGGAGAAATTTAAATTTCTTGCGGAGGATCAACGTGCTATGGCCGATTTAATGTATAGTGGATTTTCTCACGGAATATTCCCTGAAGGAGATGAAATAATATTCCCAGGTGAGGGGACGTCAATTAATTTAAAAGAAAAATACCCTGATCAATATGAAAGATTTTTATCTGGATTGAGAGCTGTTAGAAGATGTCAGTCTTTGGCTATTTCTGAATTTGTAAATCAGGAAAAAACTCAGCAATATCCAGTATTTTTGCCTGTATGGAATAATCCTGTTTATGAATATGGAGAAAACCGTTCTTATGATGGATGGGTAAATAATACTGATCAAAATTATTTTTTTGATCACAGATTAACAAAAGACCATTTAAATTCTATTCCAGAACAAGGTAAGGTATTTTATTCTCATGGTGCAATTGGTCCAGGAGTAGAGTCTTTTGCAAGTGTTTTACCCAAAACGGAGATTACTGTTGGGGATATTAATGATAAAGTAAGAGAAAAATGTCAGCGTTATCTCAAAAATAAAGGTATAAAAAATGTTAAAAGATGGAATGGGTCACCAGCGGAATATTTATCTGAAGATTCGGATCAATTTGATGCTGTTTACACCCATGAAGCTATTTGGGTAAATCCTTATCGGGCTTTTAGTGAATACGTTAGGGTAGTTAAAGACAATGGAGTAATAGTCGGTAGTTGTAAACCGGGATTTGATCATGATACTTTAGTTTTTTTTAAAAATTTTAGTGATATCTATGGGGCAGAATCATTAATTGTGCGTGATGCTGATTTTAGTGTTTTGTCGATTAAAATAACAGAAGAAATAAAACAAAAAATTAGAACAGACACAGAAATATTAAATGTTTTATATAAGCAATTACTACCTGATGGAGATGATTCAGAACAATTTCCAGATGCTTATAGAAATGATTTTAGGGTTTATGAGATGAACAAAGATGCTGTTTCTAAAGAAATAGGTCGTTTGGATTTATCGAGAGAAAGTTTTGAGGCTGGATTGAGACGTTTGTCTAAGGTGGCACGTGGATTGGATTTGGTAATGGAATCAAGTTTTAACGCGATAGCGGTGAAAGCAGTTTAATTTGACCTAGTTTTGGGGAATTGATAAAATTCACTTTTTAGATTAAATTGGGATGAATGGCAAAAGAAGATAAATTAAAAGTAGAACTTTTGGGACATACAAGTGACCCGGAACAGAATGTGGTGGCGGCGATTAGGCAGTGTTATGCATCGGTGGGGGCAAAGGAATTAAAAGAAAAAACAACTGATGAAGTTAAAAGAAGGTTAATCAAACAAGTAATTGAATCAGGACATACATCAACATTGGAACATGCCAGTTTTACTTTTGCGATTGATGGGGTGAGCCGAGTGACAGAAATTCATTTGATTCGACATCGAATTGCTTCGTTTTCAATTCAATCTGGACGATATGTAAAGCGAGGGGATGCAGCTTATCGAGTGCCACCAAAAGTTAAAGCTTTGACGGATAAAAAACTTTACGAAAAATGTTTGAAACATTTTGATGATACGCAAGAACTTTATAATGAATTACTTGAAGCTGGGGTGCCAGCAGAAGATGCCAGATATTTTCAACCACAGTCGGTGCAAGTAAAGATTGTAATGACTATGAATGCCAGAGAGTTACTTCATTTCTTTAGGGTGAGATCGTGCACTAGAGCCCAATGGGAAATACAAGAAGTGGCAAAACAAATGTTGGATTTGGTAAAAGAAGTAGCCCCGATTATTTTTGAAAATGCAGGACCACCATGTGTTTCAGAAAAAATTTGTGATCAAGGAAAAATGTCTTGTGGTATTTGGAAAAATATTAAAGGTGCTAAATTAAAAGATGAAATCTAAAGGAAAATTTATTGTTATTGATGGAATTGGAGCTTGCGGTAAAGATACCCAGGTGGAATTTTTGGAGAAATATTTAAGTGAAAATAATTTGGATTTTTTAGTAACCAGAGAGCACACTCGAGATACGCCAACAGGGGTTTTAATTGAAAAAATTATTAAAAAAGAAGAGGCTCAAATTGATCCGGAGGCATTACAATTATTGTTTATTAGTGACAGAAGAAATCATTTTAAAAAAGTAATTGAACCAGCTTTGGAAAAAGGTAAATTGGTGGTTAGTAATAGATACTATCCGGTAAATGTGGCTTTTTCGACCCAAGAATGGCGGGATAAATTTTTAAAAATAAACCAGATGGTGGTTGATAGGCCAGATTTGGTGATTGTGATTGATGTGCCAGCTGAGGTAGCAATTGAAAGAATGACTAAGCGAGGCGACCCAGATATTTTTGATAAATTGGAAATAATGGAGAGGAATAGAGAGGGGTATGTTTGGTATGCCAAAAACTCGGGAGATAAGTGTGTTTTTGTTGATGGAACGGGGTCAAAAGAAGAAGTTTTTAAAAATATTATAGATGCATTAAAAAGGAGTAAAATACTGCTATGAGTCAAATTAAATTAATTGCCGGAACCTCACATCCGGAATTGGCTGATAAAATTGCCAAAGAATTGGGGATAAAATTAACTCCAATAATAGCTAAAAAATTTGCTAATGGGGAAATTTATGTGAGAGTGGAAGATACAGTTCGAGGGGATGATGTGTTTATTATTCAGACAATGATGGAACCAGTGAATGATGTGTTGATGGAAACTTTAATTTTGATTGATGCGTTAAGGCGGTCATCAGCGGCAAGGATTAATTTGATTTGTCCTCAATTGGGATATTCCAGACAAGATAGAAGAGTGCAGTCGCATGAACCAATAACAGCTAAATTAGTGGCTAATTTATTGGTAATGGCGGGGATGGATAGATTAATTACTGTCGATTTACACGCTGATCAAATACAAGGATTTTATGATATCCCAGTGGATCATTTAGTGGGTTATCCTTTGTTGGCTAAAGTACTTTTGGATGAAGAATATAAAGACATTGTGGTGGTATCACCAGATATTGGTGGAGTAAAAAGAGCCAATAGTTTGGCTGATTTATTGGGAGTGCCAATTGCAATTATTGATAAGATTCGAAAAGAACATAATAAATGTGAGGTAGCTCATTTAGTGGGTGATGTTGAAGGAAAGACGGCTATCATTATGGATGATATTATCGACACTGGTGGTTCGATTGCGGGAGCAGCAAATACAGTCAAAGAATTTGGAGCCAAAGAAGTAGTAATTTGTGGAACTCATGCTTTGTTAAGTGGTGAAGCATCAAAGAAATTGGAAGAATGTGGAGCTAGTAAAATAATAGTGCTGGATTCGGTGCCGGTTCCTAAAGAAAAAATGATTAAAAAAATGGAAGTGGTTTCTTTGGCCCCATTGTTGGCCAAGACAATTAGCCGAGTTCACAACGAAGAATCTTTGGGAGATTTGTTTACCTGGGACAAAGAAAGAAAGATATTATAAAATGAGATTATGATATAGAGAAGTTTTTCCTGCCGGTTTTGAGTTATAAGTTTTTTAGAGGATTTTATGATTGATAAACAAATTAGAGATTTAATAAAAAAAGAGCAGGAGAGACAAGATTTGGTGGTCTCGTTGATTGCATCGGAAAATTTTACTAGTGATGAAGTAAGAATGGTGTTGGGTAGCTGTTTGACCAATAAATATTCTGAAGGCTATTCTGGAAGAAGGTATTACCAAGGGAATGGCTTTATTGATGAAGTAGAAACTTTGGCCATTGATAGGGGTAAAAAATTATTGGGAGTGGAACATTTAAATGTGCAGCCATATTCTGGAAGTCCGGCTAATAGTGCGATTCAAATGGCGTTGTTGGAAAGAGGCGATAAAATTTGTGGACTAAAATTATCAGCTGGAGGACATTTAACTCATGGTCATCCCAAGGTAACTTTTTCGGGAAAATTTTTTGAAAGTGTCCAATATGATGTGGAAGAGGATGGGCGAATTGATTATGAAAAATTGGAAGAATTAGTGTTGAAAGAAAAACCAAAAATGATAATGGCGGGGACAACCGCTTACCCATGGATTTTGGATTTTGAAAAATTTGGAAAAATTGCTGACAAGGTGGGAGCATGGTTGGTGGCTGATGTGTCACATATTATTGGATTAATTGTAGGTGGAGTTCACCCTAGCCCTGTACCATATGTACATGTAATTATGAGTACCACTCACAAAAGTTTACGAGGGCCACGAGGAGCATTTATCGCGGTAACTAAAAAAGGATTAGAGAAGGATGCCAAATTAGCTGAGAAAATTGATAAAGCGGTTTTCCCAGGACTTCAAGGTGGGCCTCATGAAAATAATATTGGAGCATTGGCGGTAGCTTTTGCCGAGGCTAGCACTCCAGAATTTAAAGAATATGCGGCTCAGGTGGTAAAAAATGCCAAAGTTTTAGCCGAAACTCTAAAGAAAAATGGTTTGCGAGTTTTTGGAACAGAAAATCATTTGATGGTGGTGGATGTTGGTGAGGGCAAAGGAAAAGAAATTGCCGTAAAACTGGAAGAAAATGGAATTGTGTGTAATGCTAATACCATTCCTCATGACAAAGCTGGTCCGTTTAAACCATCAGGAATTAGAATTGGCTCTCCAGCGATGACGACTAAAGGTTGGAAAGAAAAAGAGTTTGAAGAGTTGGGGGAGAGAATAGCGAAAATTATTATTAGCTAATAGCTAGTAGTAAGTAGCTAGTAGTAAATAGCAAATTTGTAGAGACGTCCCGGTGGGGCGTCTCTACAGTATTTAGGTTTTTGTTGATATATCAGCTTATTTAGAATAAAATTATTTGGTGTTGAAGTTTATTAGTAAAAAATGGGGAAAAGTTTCGTTAGCTTTGGTGCTGATATTTGTGGTAATAATTAATTTTAAGTGGGGATATTTTGTTTTGGGTAATGATAATTACAGTCCAGAGGAAGATCCAGGGATTAGTGTAAAAAGATATTTGACTCAACCAGTGTGGAGGGAATATCGGGGGCTAGGTGTTCCGTCTGATTCGGAGCAAATTGATATTTTTAGATCAGTGTTATTTTTGGGTTTAGAAAAAGTTGGATTGCCTTTATGGTTTATTTCTCAGATGTCGGTTTGGTTGGCATTTTTTTGTGGACCTTGGTTTATGGCGGTTTTGGTAGAAAAAGTCTTTTTGAAAAAAGATGCTGGTAATGAAAAGAAAAACTGGTTATTTTTATTATCAGGATTGTTGTATTGTAGTAATTTACTGATGATGTGGTTGTTTTATTCACCACTGAAACCATTTATCTTTTTGTGGGGATTTTTGCCAATGTTTTTGGTGGCGAGTTGGTTTGTGTTGGAAAAACAAAATATTAAAAATGTTTTGTTTTTTTTAATATCATTGGTATCTTTATCAGCCTCTTTTATGATCCCAACAATATTTGTGGTGGCTACTTTGGTGATATTGATGTTTTGTTGGCAGTTTTGGAAAATGGGTAAAAGTGTTAAACATATTTTATTTTTATTGTTGGTTTATTTTATATGGCAATTATATTGGTTGGTGCCTTTTAGTATTTATGTAAAAACAAATAATACTCAGTTATCAGAATCAATAATTAACAAAGAGATTACTCCGTGGACGCTTCAAAAGGAGATTACTTATAACAAATGGAATAACGTGCCGAGATTTGTAAATTCATGGCTTGATTCAAAAAACCAGGATGATACCTATTTATTTAGTGAGGCGGAAGTTTATAAAAATAATTGGCTGATGATTTTTGATTCCTATATTCCTTTTGTTTTAGTAATATTAGCAACTTTTTGGTTATTAAAAAAATATAAAACCAAGTATTTACCGATAATTGTTTTGTGGTGGGTTGGCTTTTGGTTGACAAAGGGAAGCAATGGACCTATGGGGGGAATTTATGTGTGGATGCAGGATCACATACCATTATTTAGACAGGTTTTTAGGTGGGGAAGTTCAAAGTTTTGGCCGATGCTTTTGGTGTCGATGCCGATTTTAATTTGTTTGTTGATGGAAAATATTTTTACTAAAAAAAGATTTTTAAAGATTTTTGGTTTGGTTTTGGCAGGATTTTTATTAATTTATATTTATCCGGTTTTCAAAGCAAAATTAATTAATGACAGGGATTTTGTAAAAATACCAAGTGAATATTATCAATTAAAAGAATATTTAGAAAAGAATGAATTAAAGGGAAGAATTTTATTGTCGCCGGAGGCAAATATGCTTTATTTCAGAAATTATAGTTGGGGTTTTTACGGTTCGGTTTTTTGGAATTATTTTATTGAAAATCCGATAGTAGAAAAAGCTTTAATTACGGGTTCTGCTGAAAATGAAGATGCGTTTCAAACAATATACCAAATGTATTATTCATTGGATCCAGATTTGTTTTATAAAACTTTATTGAAGTATAAAGTGGAATATATTATCGCTGATAAAAATGTCAGTAGTTGGGGTAATGGTTATTTTTATGATTGGGATGATTTTAACCAACAAATTTTGAATAATCAGAATTTTGAGAAGGTTGGCGAATGGGGAAAGTTGACGCTAATTAGAGTTAAACCGAATCAAGCAGAGACAGAGATTAAAACGAGTGTTTATTTTGGGCATAAAACCCAATCACTTATAACATCGAATATATTGCAGGGAAGTGAAGATTTTGTATTAAAACAAAAAGGTGAAATCACTCCAATTTTATTAAATCCGGATGATTTATATTTAGATAGTAATGGTTCTTTAGTTTTGGTTCATATATACAAAGGTAAAAGTGGAATTTTTAATTATTTAAATTTAAATAATGAATTATTAGTTTTGGTAAATAATCGGCAAGTAGGTAATGAAATAGAATTAAAAACTGGTGATGAAATTAAGGTGGTAATTCCAAAAATAATTATTGAAGGAAGTAAAATTAAATCCTTTGGATCAGCTGGATCGGTAGTGGTTAATGGAAATAATTTGACGATTAAAAATAAAAATGAGGTGTCGGGAGTTTATTTGGATGTAGATAGTCCATTAGAGGGAGCTTTGATGATGATAGCGGCGAAAGGGGAGGCCAAACAAGGTATCCCTTGGGAAATGAATTTTAGAGAAACAAAAAGAGTAAATAATTTATTTAGGTATTATGGTCAAATGTTGAAAAAAGAATCTGAAGTGGCTGTTTTTAAATTACCTAATGAATGGAAAAAATATTTAGCGGAATTAAAAGTTAACGCTAGTGGGGCATATGCCGAGGAAAGTATGAACCAAATAGATTTCTTTTGGTTAAGCCCAATAAAGAGTGACTGGTTGAATGCAAAATTAATTCCAAAAGAAGTTGTAGTGGACAATTTTAAAGGAAATAATCAAGCTTATCAAAGTGGTTGGGGAATCAAAGACGGTGGAGAAATAAATGGTTGGGAACAGGGATATATTGGAGAAGACGTACCAATTTATTGGCCGAATGTGTTGACTTGGATAGGGTTGGCAATTAATTTTGGGCTAGTTCTAGGAGGGATTCTTTTGGGTTTAAAGAATACTTTTGGACACGCCAAAGATTGAAAAGATTGAAAACAATTTTTTCTGGGAGAGCGAAAACAATTATAGTTTGAACTAGACTAGAAAGAAGCATTAGCCAGGCGGGTTTGTATTTGTAGTTTAAAATAGCGTTTAAGCGAATTTTTGTTATTAGAATGAAAGCCTTTTTAATATTTTTAAATCCGTTACTGCCAAATAATTGGCGATAGGAATATAGATATTGATTGATATTTGAGATTTGGCCGTAGTTTAAAAATTTAAAATATAAATCCCAATCTTCGGCAGTTTTGTATTCATTGGTATAGCCAATTTTTTTATAAATTTGGGCACGAGCCATGAGAGTAGGGTGTTGGATAGGGGAAGTAAGCATGAGGTAATCATGACATTTTTGAGGATTAATAGGATAGTGACGATTACCAGTGATTTGATTATTATTGTCAATAATTTTTACCTGAGATCCGACGGCAATAATATTTGGATTTTTGTTTAAAAATTTGACTTGTTTTTCGATTCTGGTGGAATGGGAAATATCATCAGCATCCATGCGGGCAATGTATTTACCTTTGGCCACTTTTAAGGCTTTGTTTAAAGAAAAAGCGACACCAGAATTAATTTTGTTTTGAAGAATCTTAATGCGTTTATCGGAATAAGATTTAATTATTTTAAAACTAGAATCGGTTGATTTGTCGTTGACGATAATAAATTCAAAATTAGTGTAAGTTTGATTAAGAATACTGTTGATGGCATCGCTAAGAAATTTGGCACCATTAAATACCGGCATAATAATGGATATTAATGGTTGATTTTTAGTTTTCATATTTTTTTGTTAGCCCGTTTCGTCCTTTTGGACTCATCAGTATCGGCTTCACCGATAAACGGGGGAAGGAAAGGACTTGTGGTCATGGGAAAAAGATGAAAGCTACTGCTTCCAAACTCCTTCTTGAGACCACGCCTCCTTTCTCCTGCCCCGCAAGATCTTATTTGTCGATTGGCCCGACTGCGATAACTTCGGAACCTCCCGACGGAGTTGATGACCAAACAACCGCCCAGACGACCTGAAGGCCATTTTCATCAATGCCTGCATCGGCGGGAATGGAGAACTCTTTGTTGTCCTCGTGGTCGGCGATCAGTTGGTCGGTGGTCCCATCGCAGTTGAGATCGACATTGAGAGTCGATTCAACGCCATTAAAGACGTAATCGTACCCGGCCATTAGTTTGACAGCTATAGTGTGAGTCACCCTTTCCTTCCTTGTGGGAAGATCGGGTTGCCAGAGCCGGCCGTCCTGCGTCCAGGTCATGTCATAGTCAGAGTTCATAGTGTCGCCAGCATAGGCAAGGTAACGTTGTCCTGCGAGTGGAAAGTTGTTGGCGTCGGCCAGAGCGGGTGCCAGGATGACCAGAACCAGGGTTAGGGTCAGAACTAGGGAAATGAGTTTTTTCATGGGGATTCCTCCTTGTTTTTTGTCGTTGAGTTCAAGAGAAACGTGGTGACACTTGTGCCACTGTCGGTCGGAAGAGTTCTCGGAGAAAAAACCGATGATGACCATTGCGCGTCACCACCTTTCCTATATCTAAAGCTTTTAACTGCGTGCGTTACTGCAGTAAGCTTGATAGCTGAAAACAAATTAATTAATAATTAATTTTATTTATTTACAATTAACAAGCTTACTGAAGCTTTTTAAGATCTTGCGGGTTGTTAACGTGCGTAAAACTGTTTGGTCAAAACGCTTTGTTTTGATTAATTTAGTTTTACTTTGTTAAGATTTGATACCTTTTACAGTATCGGTGGGATTGTAGCAAGAAAAAGGCAATTTGTCAAGATTATAGGATAAAAAAACAAAATTTCTAAGGTCTAATTTCTAATGTCTAAACAAAATGAAATGTTTTTATTAGATAGAAAAAAATAAAACAAAAGAGAAAGGGCCGGGCGTATGTTGATGTTTTTATTATTCGTGACGAATCACAAATTTTTATTGCACCAGCGCGCTCGGCCCAATCGGTCGTCAGTAAAAGTTAAAAGTTAAGCCCCAGATGGGAGGGTAATGGCGACGGTTTCGACTGCAGTGGTGTCTTTTGATGGTATGCCTTTTTCTGGCCAAAACACAAAATTTGATACCGTGTCATCGTCGTAGGCGGCCAGGTTTCCGTTAGTGTCTTGAGACATACTAATTTCCTCCTTTCTTTTTTTTGTATGTGAACAGAGTAAAACTCTGTTAAAGAGGGGGTGTATAAATACAGAGCCAGGGCTCTGGTTGTTCGAGATTATGTTTAACAGAACCAATAAAAATTAATTAATAATTAATAATTATT